>OIZO01000239.1_pt1 | contig 40414 bp, 39 predicted proteins | sample 1588551 | NCBI WGS metagenome assembly OIZO01 (sample SAMN03283271) | human gut metagenome | biome: human-associated habitat; material: feces | host: Homo sapiens | place: Peru | collected 2012 | reverse complement strand
CGGCACACAGTGCCTTGCGGGCGTCCTCGCCCTGCTTGATCTGCTTTGCCATAATACATCGCTCCTTTGTAATACAAGCTCAATTAAAAAGGGAAAATTCAGTTTCAGTCTTCCACAACAGCCAGAATGTCGCTCTGGCGCACGATGGTGCACTCTTCGCCGTCCACCTTGACCTCAGTGCCGGAGTACTTGCTGGTGAGGACCTTGTCGCCGACCTTGACGGTCATCTTGACTTCCTTACCGTCCACGACGCCGCCGGGGCCGACAGCAATGACCTGTGCGACCTGCGGCTTCTCTTTTGCGCTGCCGGTCAGGATCAGGCCGCCCTTGGTGGTCTCCTCAACCTCAACAGTCTTAATGACAACACGGTCTGCAAGAGGAATGATCTTCATAATTCTTGCCCTCCAATTATATTGAATTTATTTGAAACTTTGTTGCGTCCTGCGGGGGCTTCGTGTGTGCTCCGCAGTGGTTTAGCACTCCTTTTCTCTGAGTGCTAAGTGTATTGTACTCATCTTGCCCTGAAAAATCAAGGGGTTTTGCGATTTTTCTTTGTTAAGATTTTGTGACTTTTCATTTTTTCATCGTATATGCGTTCTATTTCTTCAAAAATGTACGAATAATGTATATTTCATCGTCCTCTTCTCACGCTTTAGCACTCCACTCATGCTAAAAATAAAAGTCCCTGTAATATTCGCTCACGCCCCTTCAAGGCGCCAAACGAAATATCACAGGGACTTTTTTCATCCGGTCACTTCATTTTGAATTTTCGACCTATCGGGTCATCGATAAGCACCAGATGAAACCATTTCAGGCGGTCGGAGAAAAACATTCAGTCAGGATATCACTCGCCTTTTTTCCTCCCGCCTCAAATACAATCACTTCCCGTTCTGTTTGCGCAGTCGGTCATACTCGGCATCCGCTGCAATGGCCTCCTTGGTGAAAGAGTTGTTCTTCCACCAGGCGATCAGTGCTGCAATGCTCGTGATGCTGGCAGTCACCAGCTGTTCGACGGTAGTGCTCTCGATGGGCAGCGGGCTCTTGCCCATGGCGCTCAGCAGCTGATTGGTAAGCGCCAGCAGCAGAACAGCAGTTCGTGCAATGGTGCCCGCAGTAATGTTGAAGTTCATAGTGTTAGCTCCTTTCGTGTTCATGTGTTTCGATATCGGTCATCCTGTGATTGAGCACCTGAATGTCTCTCTGGATCACAGGGATCTTCTCCGCAAAGCCGTTGTGCTTGCGCACTTCGCGGGTCAGTTCCTCGATCTTGTACTCCATAACCGCATTGGATTTTGAATTTGCGATCAATACGCCGATCAGCGTCACCGCTCCGGCAATGATGGCAGAAAGGATGGTCTCCATTGGCATCACCCCCTCCACCGGCTCTTTTCTTTGCGTACGTCCACGTGCACCCAGCCGTTTGCCCTTCCAAGGCCGGGAGGATAGATGCCCACACCTCCCCTGCCCGCAAGCAACTTGTCCGCATAGGCATAGACCTGCTCCACACTGATGCCCTGCACCTGAATGTCCGCTGCCTTGCCGTAAAGATGCTGGCTGTACTTGGCGGCTTTTGCAACCGTTGCGTTGTAGGCTGCGGTGCGGTATGCGCTCGTGATCGTCACAGGCTTATCGAAATGTACGCGGATCTTTTCCAAGATCTCCACCAGCTCCGTGTCGATGAATACCGGGTCAGACCCATCCCTGCAAAAAAACTCCCGGACTTTGAAGTGTTCCGAGAGTTTCCTGTTGCCGTTTTTCAAAACGGAGTAACTTTCCAGCATTTTGTCTCCTTTCTTATATAACGTTGATCGTACAGGTATAAACAGCGCCGCCGATGTGGGTCACGGTGATCGTCGCACTGCCCGGGCTCTTTGCGCGCACGATCAATGCCGTGCCGCTTGTAGACGCCCTGATGCTGTCCCCTGTGGATTCCATTTTGAAGTCTTTCCTCGTGTTGGCATCCGCCGGTGTCAGGACGATCTCACCTTTCAACTCACTGCCTGCTGCGATGGTAAGCGGACCTGCCCAGTTCACCCCGATCCCTGTCGCGGGAATACATTCAAAATCTTCCGTAAGGTTGACGCAGCGGAACGCGACAAGTTTCGCCTCAAGACCGGGGCAAAGCCCCGTGTTCGCAATAGTCACCGTGATAGGTTCGTGCGGTTTCAGGTTGCCTCCCTTGTAGATCCACTTCGTTACATGGCCGTCCGTCCCAGTACCGACCCAGATCACGTCGTTAAAGCCGTATATACCGGTCACTTTTATGCCAACTGCTTGCGGATATTTTCCCGCATATTCCGGCCATGCGTGCTTTCCCAGATCAATAGTCACTTCCAGGTATGTGCATCGTACAAGCCGCACCAGGTACTGGCGGTTATTCACATAGCAGGTAATGCTTCCTTTGGTGCGGTTTTCATTGGAATAAATGTTCGGGAACATCTCCTCCAGCAGCTTTGTCGGGAGCGCTTTATTATACACCTTGCACTGGTATACCTTCCCGCGCATCTTGTAGCACTCGCTCTCTATGGGCTTTGCCATATTTTCGCCAATGTGCAGAGTGCCGTTAAAAATTGCTGTAGCGTCGTTCCCCGTTACCTCGCCATACTTCTGCATGTAGAAGTCGTAGAACTTGAGTACGCCGTTTTTTCGTATGATCAGCAAATTATAAACGTTATCTGGATAAGCGCTGTAGCTGTCCATATCGATTGATGGGCACTGGGTGTATTCCCAGTAATTTCGCACTGTAATAAAACCACCAACCGGCTTTGCATCTGCGCTCGTACCTTCTGCGAGGATAAGTCCAACATCAAATCCCGGGCAGTTAGCCTTATCATCCGAGTAATTCATAGAGCTGAACACCGGAATAAAACTGTAATTTAACAAGCCAAGTTTGCCAAAGCTCTCCAGCTGAAAACTTGCAATGACAGTAAAGTCCTCATCCGTTGCAAACAGTTGCACCCCGGTGTCAATACCGAAAGTGCCATCAAAAACCACCGCTTTTTCTTCTGCATTGTAGTGCGGGTCGGTTGAAATATCATAGATTGACTCATTCGGGGTTATGTCTTCTATACCATCAATATCATGCGCTTTCAGCAAAAGATGTCCCCCGTCCAAAACCGCCTGATCGTTGTCAATGCTTACCTGTGCAGGGTCATATCGCGTGAACCTCGCTTCTGGAAACCGTTCCCGGCTTCGGTTCGTGATCAGATTCGCCTTTGAAAAATCGCACGCCCACACACTCAGTATTTCGTCGATAATAAAATCTCCGCTCACAGAGCAGCAGTTGAAATAGGGGTAGATGCCATCGTTGTTTTCAAACCGGAGCCCCGCGTTAAAGTTGCAAAACAGGAAATGTGTATGGAGATCTCGCGGTTGGCCTGTCCGCATGGTATTTCCGGTAAAGATCACAGGCACATTAAATTCACCTTGTAAATGAATGAAACCCTGTCTAGGAACGTAGGTAATGCCCATCGTGTTATTTTGAAACACAATGGGGTCATTGTCGTCGTTCGGGTAGCTGCCATCAGGACCCTTGTAATAGTTTCTGTAAATACAATTCGCAGAATTGATCGCTCGCGCTTTGAGTTTATAATCCAGATGGTACTTTTCCTCCATCTTACGGCAATTTTCTTCAGTCTGACCGGCTCCCTGTCCGGTAATGCTGTTACCGATACACGGGTTCCATGCTGCCCCTTCAATGCTGGATTCCACACAGTCCACAAAAACATTGTTCTCGCATACAAACGTCCACTTTCGAGGAGTAGCCTCAGGTACTGCGCCACCCAGAAGTGCAGCACAGCCTTGTCCAAGCATATCATCCGGCAGCGGGATATTGTCAAACCATTCTTGCGGCAGATACCCAAGTCCGCAGCCAATGAATTGGTTGTCACATACACGCCCTTTGACCTTCGGAAATTCCTGCTGTACAGCATACATGCAGACCCCGCCAAAGGCATTCAGATAAAACGTATTGTCCGTGATCTCGGCATAGCCATTTTTTTCGTAGGTATTCCAGTGGATACAGGCGCCTCCCTTGACTTGTGTGAAAAAGTTATGTTTGATGTACATGTTATGCACACTGTATGGCAGAATCGCAGCTCCCGAAACATCCTGCGGTCTACCGTTATTTACACACGGGTTATACCAGATATTCTGGAATATACATCCTTCGATCCAAATGTTTTCGCACCAGATCTTGTTCCCGGCAGCATCTACACGCTCTCGCAACCGGATACCGAATGTCCATATTGTCTGGTCGCCGTTGTTGTTAATGCCGTCCCAGACGCAATTTTCAAACCGGATATTCTTGCATCCCTTCACGTCGAACGCTTGCCCTTTCCAGAAGATCACGTTCTTTACCGTCACGTTCTCCACGTTTTCCATAACGATGGAAAGATATTTGTATCTTCTGTTTCCGCCATCGATCACGCAGTTGCTGTGGTTCAGCGCCTTGTTCAGCGCATCCGTGTCATCCGTGATACCGTCTCCGGCAGCGTCCTCCAGCCCTATCGTCACGCTTCCTGCAACACCAGTCGTTCCAAGCTGAGCTATTTTGAGGTACGCATTTTGAAATTCCGCCCATACTGACTTGTTCTGGATCGCGTTCTCCGAATACCGGCTCAGACTCTGGTCAACCTTTGTTGCAGCACCCACTTTTTCTATCTTTTGATAAGCTTTCTGAAACTCCTCCCACACAGCCCCGTTTTGGATTGCATTGGTCGAGTTCTGCTTCAGGCTTGGGTCAACATCCTTCGTGTTGGCAAACAGGTAGGCAATGGCTTCTCTCACGTCTTTTCCGTAGATGGCGTGCCGTACCTGTTCCAGTGCCTGCTCGTAGGTCATTACAGCATCCCTCCCCGGTATTCAACGGTGTAGTACCCTGTGCCTGAAAAGTTGAAGATATAAGTGGTGTGCTCCACCCGTATCACTGTTTTCTGTGGGGCGGACAGGCTTGCACTATATACTGTTGTAAATGAATTGTCACCCATTTGCTTGAATGCATCTACCTTCAGCGTTCCGCTAACAATACTGATCTCCGCCCGGTTTGCCTGCTCAGTTCCGGGCACGATCAGCTGTCCAAAGCCGTTCACATAGGTGTTCACATACTCCCGAATGATGTCCATGTCAAAGTTGAAGTTATCCCATAGCCATGGTTCTACCGAGGAATACCGTTCCTTCTTGTACGGGTTCAGCCGGTACTTCAGCGCAATGGTCGAGTGTCCCTTGTCGCTCTTCCACTTGTCCACCCAGACGGCACCATAGTAGAAATGCGAGCGGTCATCATCCAAAATCACCATGTGGCGCTTTCCACCCAAAGCATTTTGAATCGTGGTGTATGCCGTGTTCCAGTCCCAGTAATCGTTTTCCACGTAGAATTCCAGCGTACCCTCCCGGTCATCGTATACCGGGCGCTGCGCCACCGCCTGCGAGAGATCCCAGCTTCCATCCATTCCAGCCACGGTCACAAGGTTCGTACGTTCGGTCGGCGGGTTGATCACGGGTCTGCTTACCGGGATCAGGTGCCAGTGCTTCCAGCTGTGGTAGTGCCCTATGGTCACACCATGCTCTTCGTTATACATTTCAGGTCTCACCCCTTTCCATTTTGAATTTTTACCGGTTGATGTAGCTCACTACGCTGCGCAAGGTCTCCACTGCCCGCTTTGCCGCACCGGTACCGGTGGCCTGCTGGCTGCTCAATGTCTCGCTTGCGCCGCCAAAGGTAAACTTTTTCTCGTCCAGCTTTTCCAGCGGGATTGAAAGCTTCGTACACAGCGCTATTTGGTTCAGCCCGTGCGGCCACGACAGGATCTGCGCCCGTTTCATAAAGCCCAGCCGATCTACGTCAACACCAGCATCCCGCAGGTCCAGTGCACTGATCTCAAAGCTGTAATCCATTTTGAGTTTCAGCTCATCCAGCTTTTCCTTGGCAGCCTTCATCAGGCTTTCCTTTGTCGAGGCTGTGCCGTCCGCCACATAGCACCGTTCGATCGATCCATAGATCCGTACAGATTCTGAATCCTCCGCCGTCACAGAGATCTTATTCGTGTGCGCAAAGATCCACCAGCCTTTTGTCTCGTACCCGTAATACGTCACCCGGTTCACAATGTCGTAAGCCTTTACGTAATAGTCCAGATCCAGCAGGTTTTTGCCAAACTCGATGCTCTGTGACGTGCATCCCAGTTCATTCTCACTCCAAAAATAGTCCAGATAACGGTCGTAGTGTCCGTCCAGTTCGTTCGGCAGCTTGCGGATGCGTAGTATTCCTCCTACGTTTCCCAGTAAAAGGCTGTTCAGTGCTTCCCAAACCGTGGTGTACTGCGTGCCGTATTTCCTCAGGTCTATCTTTACGTTCTTGAAATTTTCCGAGATCTTTCCCTGCATAAAAAGCTTCCATCCCGACACTGATGCAGCAATGGCAGCTTCCATGATCGCCACAAACAGCGCATAGGCGGTGTATTCCTGCGCCTCCAGCACAAGGCTGATGTCCTGCAGAAATCCAAGCTCGCCCTCACAGTACACCTTCTTTTCCATCTGGAAATTCTTATTGATCTCCGTCACATACCCCATCCAGATCTCAACGCCGTCTTCCTCCACGCTCACTACTGTGCGCCGCGGGGTCAGGCTGTTGTAAAAGCGGCTCGATACCGGCAGCGTGAACTCAAAAGACCCAAACTCATTTTTCTCCATTTCAAGCTGCGGGTCTATGATGATGTTATCCCGTTCGTCGTCCACACAAGTCGGGTCGTAGATACAGTAACGGGTTTCCCATTTGTACGAGTTCAGTCCGTGTGCGCCATTGTTTACTATACCATCCCGCTTTCCAGCCAGTGTACCTGCATATACGCGGTAGCCCTTCTGGTAGCTTTTGTAAAAGGTCTGCGTCCACTCGGCAGCTTTGGTGCCGTCGTATACCGTTATTTTGACAGTATGGTATTTTTCTGCCGCCAATTGCCCGAACACCCGCTCGTCCAGTGTATAGAGTATCTGCTGCCCGTTCTGCGCAGTAAATTGCTTCAGCTGTATCCCATCTACGTATTCGGTCACCGTCATCACATCGGCGTCCTCATCGTATACGGTATACAGTATGTCAAATCTTCTGCTGTAGGAGCCCATGTTCTCCTGGTCCGGGAGCCAGCAACTGATTTTCGGCGGGTGGTTTTCTCTAAGGCTTCCTCCGCCTCCGGTACTTCCTCCACCACCGCCTCCGCCTGTGCTTCCTCCACCGCCTGTGCTTCCTCCACCGCCTCCGGTGCCGTCATCCACACGCATCGTTCCCGGCACCGTTAAACATGGACGAATCGTTGCCGTACTATCATAATCGGCGTCAGGGAAGCCGCTTTCCTCAATCTCCCAGCCTTCTATGTCTTTATTTTCGGACCATGAGTGTTTACGATACTTCTTATACAGCGCTACTCGTGTGAACCACCAGTTCACCATGTCGTCGCCGTCTTCCTTGTGGGAATTCGGGTAAACGCTTCTGGTCCACCATGGGCTGCCTTCGCCGCTTTCCAGCACACGGAGCACGGCGTCATCCAGCTTTGTGCTGCCATCTTGATACTGTTTATCACTGCTCAGTTCAGCGGCAGAAAGCAGAAATACACTTCCCTCTGTCGGGTAATCTCTGCCGGCAGGGTCATTAGAATAATATTTTGTTTTACCGATGTTTCTGCGGATCTCTTCGTCCAGCCGCGCCGCATAGGTCTCCTCCAGCCAGGTTTTCAGGTCAGATCTGTAATCCCAGCGCAAGTCCGTAGTGCTGTCCACAGATCCCCATCTATGCTTGTCAGCCAGAGAGGTCTTTCTCACCAGCAAGGTTCGTCCGGCTCCGTTCAGTCCGCTCTCGTAATCGTGGCGGGCAATAACAAACTCTGCTGCCACACCGTTTTCATTCAGCGTGATCACGCTGCCCAGTGCCATGGAAGAAAGCGCTACACTTGCCATTGCTACACCTCCTTATCTTCTCCGTTCGGCCCGCACGCCAAGCTGACTGTCAATGTAGCCAACCGTCTTCCGGCCATCCATTACTACCTTCATGCCGCGGATGCTCTCGCCTACAGCGTCCATATGGTCGCCAAGGCGGCTCACGGCATTCAGCAGCTCTGCATCCCGTCCGGTTTGTGCGTCAGCACCGCTTTCATTTTGATTTCCGTATGCGCGGTCTGCGTCCTTTGCAAGCCGCGCCGTCAGGCTGCTGTCCAGCTCCATGGGCTTTTCCCCGGCAAATGCGCTGTTCACGTCCTCTGCGCTGTCCCATACCTCGGTCATATCTACCACCGGCCGGATGGTCGGGGTGTAATCCCAGTCCTCGTTCAGCGCGTCCTCCATGCTCTGCGCAGCCGAAGCGGCAATGTCCACGGCGTTCTGGGTCATGGCAGTCACGGCATCGTCTACCTTGTCCTTCTTGGCGTTGATGCCCCATGCAAAGTTGATGTCAAGGTCCGCGCCGCTGTCCTTTTCCTTCTCTGCCAGTTCCTGGTCTACCTTGTCCACGCCATTGTGCTTGTTCACCAGCGCTGCAATGCCTCCCAACAGGGCAACGATCGCCACTGCTGCCAGAATAAACGGCCAGAACTCTGCCACAAAACTTGCAACAGCCGTGCCAATGCTGCCAATGCCGCCCGCGACTGCCTGCAGTACAGCAATCAGTCCGCCGCCCTCGGATGCGGCCACAGCCATCTCTCCGCCCATCTCACCGATAGCCTGACCGATCTGCGCTCCCTTGGCTGCCTTGCCCACATTGCTGAACAGTTCTGTGATCTTTGGCAATACCGTCGTCATCAGGTCTTTGCCCATTTTCGTATTAAGGAAATCGATCATAAAGTTCAGGCCGCTCGCCAGTGCGTTTGCCCAGTCGCCCTGCATCATGGCTACGATGGTGGAAACAAACTCCGTTCCCACCTCTATGCCGGTCTCGCTGAAGGCGAACTTAAAGGCATTCGTCAGCTTGTTCTTCAGTTCCGGGTTATTCGCAAAGGCCTTGTTCATGGCGGTATTAAAGCCTTCCTTGAGCGGCGTCCAGTTCTTCTGGATAGCCTTCGCCAGCTTCAGCGTTACCTGTTTGCCGCTGTCCCCAAGGTTAAGTGCGTCCGCAAGGTTCTCCGCAAAGCCAAGGAATGCGGTCTGCGATTCTAGCTTGTCCTGTTCGTACTGCTTGCGGTCTGCTTCTGAAATATCCTTTCTGTCCAGCTTCTTCTGAATCTCCTCGGTCTGCTGCATCTGATAGTTCAGGTTCTTCACAGCATCCACCGCAGCAAGGATCGAAGCCGTTGTGCCCTGATACCGTGCCTTTCGTGCCTGCTCGCTATCCTTGCCGTAGGTCTCCACGGCCTCCCGGTAGGCATCTGCGCGAGCACTCAGGTCGCCGTCATCGTACACCTTCTGCAGCATCTCCATCTGGCTGGAAGCACGCTTCTGTGCTGTTTCGATCTGGCTGATGCGCTCTTCGATCTCTGCCAGCTGCTGCTTTGCGATCTTGTTTTCCAGTTCTACCCGTTCGGTCTGTGCATCCAGCAGTTCGTTGTAGGCCTGAATGGTCAGCTGGTTGTCCTCACCAAGTTTTTCTTTCAGCACGTCATACTGCTCTTGCGCATTGGCTTCCTGCTTCTGCCGTACAGTAAGTTCTTCGGTCATGTACTCGGTCTCACGCCGGATCTTGTCCATCTGGGTCGCACTGTTTTCATTTTCTGCGCTCCACAAGTTGTACTGCTTCTCCAGCGTATCGAGGTTCGTGTCATACCGCTTCGCCACTTCCTCAAACAGGTCGGTGTACTGCTCGGCCTTCAGTTCCGCAAGGCTGGTCTTTTCCTCCAGCAGCTCGTTGTAGGCGCTCTTTGTCTCGGCCTTCTCCGCACCCCATTTTGAAAACAGTGCATCGTACTTTGCCTGTGCGATGCTCACCCGCTCGGTCTGCGCTTTAATGGCGTCCGCCGCGTGGGCAGCTTTCTTGGCCATCAGATCATCCTCGCTGGCGCTGTACTGGTTTTCGGCTTGCCACAGCTCGTATTCCTGATCAATGGTGCTCTGTAAGGTCTTGTTGGCCTCCAGCCGGGTCTTGTACTTCTCCTCAATTTGCTCCGCAAGGGTCTTTTTGCTGCCTGCACTGCGGGAGGATTTGCTTTTTCCGCTTCCTCCGCCGGTCGGGTTTGTTGTCGGATCGGGTACTGCATCGGCAATGTCGGCAAGCAGGTCTTTCCAGCTTTCCCCACTGGTTCCGTCGTATTTTTTTGTTTCGTTACTGTACCAGGAATTGAACCATTTTTCTCGATCAGCAGCCGATCCGCTATGAACGTTGCTATGATTAGATGCACCACCTATTCCTGAAACAAAGCTTTCCATTCCACTTATATCGAAGCCAACGCCATTCAGGATATCCTTGAATTCTTTCGGCAGCTTAGATAAGAATCCGTTCACAAACCGGCTTGCTGCGCTCTTGCCGCCTTCCTCTGCGGTGTCACCGGCTTCATCCATGGTATTTTGAACAGCCGTGTCAGTATCGTCTGTCAGCTGCTCTTCTTTTCCTTCTATCGCATTCCCGGCTTTGTCCAGCACCTCGGTGCTCGCTGCTCCCGTTTCCGCACAGGCTTGCATAACCGCCGCCGTACCGCTCAGCTTTCCGGTCGTCCGCGCCGCAGCACCGCCAAGGTCAGCTACAGCCCCTGCAGTCTGCTCCGTGGCGGTCTTTCCGTCCATCAGCGCCTTGGCCTGCTCCACCGTCATGGTGTGTACTCTGCCGGTGTCATCTGCCACCTGGATCATACCATCGGCCAGTTCCTTGCTGCTCTTGGCGCTCACCGCCATTGCCGTTGCGATCTTTTCCATGTTCGTGGCCGAAACGCCGGTGGCATCTGCCGCGTTCTTGGTGTTTTCGTCAGTCGTCTTTGTATCAGCATCATCTTTGTACACCACGTCAAAGCCAAGCAATTCGAGAATTGCACCCATGATTCGAGTGCCGTGTTTCTTATCAAAGTCATTGATAGCGTTCGCGGCATTCTCACCTGCCTTTGCTGAGCGTCCATTCATGTTTAAATCAAACATACCGAATGGATTCCAATTCGCAAACGCTGCTGATCCAGAGGATAGCCATGAACTAATCAAATCAAACAGCGAATGATTTGCAAACCAGTCATTTAAATCGACCCACATCTGGTCCAATCCACCTTGTAGACTTAAATCGGCAGCTCCTGTCAACCATGCCAAGTAGAATATGATAACTTTAGTGAGTGTCACCGCCAATGCAAACATTGCTTTTCCAATCGGTTCGGCACAGGCAACAATTGCATTGCAAATACCAGATACGATTGTGATCAACGCCTTCTCGATGTCCGGTCCAGCTGTAATGATTGCCTGACAAAGCGGGTCGATCAAGGAAGAAAACAGCGCAAGGATTGCAAATGCCGCTGATAGCTTTAATGCACCACCTGCAAATGCGCTGAAGGCTTTTCCAAGGTTTATAAGGCAGGCCGAGACTATGATTATGCCGGCAGCAACCGGTGTGATGGCTCCGATTGTAAACAGACCAATCATCATTCCGATGATGCTGATTACGCCAGCCAGAGCTTCGCCTGCTGTCAATGTTGCCAAGCCTTTAAATGCGGGGGTCAGGATTAGCAGTGCACCAGCCAACATCAGGCACGACCCGGCTACGCTCAACAAACCGGGCGTTGCCGTAGGAAGCAGTGCCGCAGCGCCCACCAAACCAAATAGAGCGGCTCCCAACGCGATCAGGCCTTTTGCAAGGTCTGCAACACCGATTTCCGCGATCATGTTCAGCGCCTGCGCCAGTTCGATCACCGCAAATCCCATTGCCGCCACTGCAGCAGCTGCGCCCATGTTCTCTATGGCGCTCTTACCCAGAATATAGATTGCACCCGCCATTACGATCAGCATGGTCGCCATGGATGCCATTCCGGCACCGCTTTCGTCCATCGCAATGGCTTCGTTCATCATCTTCAGCGCTTGCGCCAGAACCACCAGTGAAGTGCTTGCGATCAGCATCGCTTCGGCACCCTTACGCATCTTCTTGGCTTTTCCCCCAAGGCGGCTCAAAGCACCGATTACGCCCGACATCACGACCAGCGAACCCATAGCAGCCCACATAGCCTCGTCCAGCTTCTCAATGCCCGCAAACATCTTCACGGCAACGGCCATTCCGGCAAGTGCCGCCACCACGACCAGCAGGCTGGAAATTCCGTTTGTGATCCCGCTCAGTTTATTCTTGCTTGCAGCCTGCAGCGTGTTGTTCCAATGATTCAGCGCCGCAAAGACGCCAACCACAATACCCATCACCACGCTGATGGCGATCATAGCACCGTAGCCGTCCTGCAGCTTCTTCTCGTCGATGGAAGAAAGCAGATACAGTGCCCCTGCCATCTCCACCATAGCGGTCGCCACAACAATGTAGGACGAAATGCCTTTAAACGCATCCATCATTTTGAGTTTGGACGATGCCCTCAGCTGGTTCGTCAGCAGGTTGAATCCGCCCACGACGCCTACCATGATGGACAATGCAGCTGCAATACTGAACAGCGCGCCCACCACATTGTTCATCTGCTTCGCATTGAAGTATTTGAACATCTTCATAGCGCTTGCCAGATTCTTCATCGTGGTGCCTAGCGCAAGCATACCAATGCTGATGGCTACCATACTGGCCATGATCTTTGCACTGTCCAGCCCGGAAACATCGCTTTTCGCCAGGGCCTTCATGGCAACCACTAGCCCGATCAGGGTCGCAACCACCATACCCAGCGCAACGGCTGCCTGCTTCGGGTCTTCAATTTTGCTCAGCATATAAATGGATGCACTGATGGCTCCGATTGCGATGCTGATGCCCTTTGCAATGTTTACAAAGTTGTTGGTCGTATGCTGCTTTGTCCATGTATCCACCGCATTCTTCATGCTGTTCAGCAAGTCTGTCACGGGGTTCGAAAGCAGCTTCGCTGTAGCATCCGTTACGCTCTTGATTGCTTTCTGCATTCCCTTCAGCGCGGTAGCTACTGCCCAGATCGCCAGTGCCAGCAAGCCCACGTCAATCAGCGCCAGAAGCCGGTAGATGTCCACATCATTAAGGTCAAAGAATTCCTTCACTGCCGAAAGACCTGCTTTGCAGGCGTCCGCCACGTTGTAAAACGAAGTCTGCACACTGCCTGCAAATTCCTTCATAGCCGCGCCCGCTTTCTCCGGCAGGCTCACCACGGTGTCCCGTACCTGTTCCAGCGTCTCAAGGTGCTTGTCCTTGAAGTCACCAACGTTCTTGCCCGCATCCTGAAATGCGCCGAATGTCTTGCCGATCAGCGCCCCCACGCCGTCAAAGGCCGCAAAGAATATGCCGCCCAGCAGCTTCACCGCGCTGCCCAGCGCTCCGCTGATGCTGATGCTTTTCAGCCCAAAGTTCTGGAATACGGCGCTCACCGCGTTCACAACGTTGCCAAATGTCTTGAACTGCCCCTTAGCTTCTTCCACTGTGCCGCCGTGGATCAGCGTCTGCAGCAGCCCGAAAATATCCTTCACCGGCTGCAAAAGTGTGCCAAAAGCCACCGCCAGCGCGTTGATCACGTCATCAATGCTCTCGGCATTGTCAAGGCTCTCGTTCAGGTTGGTAAAAACATCGCCAAAAGCAGCCCCTGCCTGCAGCAGCAGATCACCCAGCGGCTCCAGTGCATTCATCAGCTTGCCGATCACTGCAAGGGCAATGCGCCCCGTCACCCGGATGGCCTTTCCGCCCACGCTCAGCACGCTGAACAGCCCCTTGAACAACTTCGTCAGGCTTTCCATCGTGCCTTCGTTCAGCACCAGCTTGCTTGTCAGGTTGTCAAACCCCTCCAGCAAACTGTACAGCGGGCCGCCGTTCGTGTGGAACACTTCGTCAAATCCGTCCCTGATGGGCCCCAGCACGCTGTTGATGCCATTCAGGATGTTCAGGATGCCGTTGAAAAAGTGCTCACGTCCGCTCATCTGCCCCATCTTGGCGGCATAGCTGTCAAGGCTCACTTCGCCATTTTGAATTGCCTCGGCCATTTTCCGGTAGGCTTCTATCGTCTTGTTCAGGGTCTCCCGGCTCACGCCCTCTGCGGCCAGTTCTTTGTCGCTCTTCTTCGCGAGCTCTTCGTATCCTGCAAGGCTGAGTTGCACCCGCTCGTACAGATCATCTGCGGTCACTCCTGCATTCTCCAGCGCCTTTTGAAAGCTGCCTGAGTCTTCGATCTGCTGCTCTGTCAGCTTGCCGCTTGCGATCAGGCTGCGCCGCAGCTGTTTCGTGAATGCATCGCCCACGTCTCCCAGTGCCGTATCGTCCAAAAGCTGGTCCATGCCACCATTAAAGGCCTTCTTCAGCCAGCTGTTGCGTCCGCCCATGCCGCCTGCAAAAATATCCCAGAACTGCTCTGCCAGGTCACTCCAGAAGGTCTTTGCCTCCTCGTAGTTGCCAAACAGAATGTCAAAGGTCTGCATCCAGCCGCTGCTCACGGCGTCCTTCGTGGCATCTACCGCTTCGGAAAAGCTCTTTGCCTCCTGCGCCGCCTTAAAGGCCTTCACGGTCACTTCGTCGTACTGGTCGGCAAGCGCTTCAATGGCATTTGAGGCCTGATAATTGTATTTTTCCGGGCGTGCCTTCATTTCGGTGTTCACCGCCTCGGCAAACTCGGCGTATTTGCCAAAAGCTTTTTCCATTACCTCACGGTCAGCCCACTTTTTCTGCAGCGTGCTGCCAAAGGTACCGGTGGTCACTTCACCTTCCTTAAGCTTGCCCAGCTCCACCGCAGTGTCGATGATCAGCTGCTTCAGCTGCTGGCTGCCTGCGCCCGCCTGTTCCACACTCTTCCAGTCGATCAGCTGGATGGCACCGGTGCCGTAGCTCTGCGCCAGGTTATACACTACCCGCTGAAACTCTGCTGCGCCCTTGCCTGCATAGGCTGTGGCGTTTGCCATGCCCATGATCATCGGGATCATCTTCTCAATGTCGCCGCCAGCTGCGGTCAGGGTGGAAAGGGCGCTGGTCATGTCCGTAAAGCCGTAGCTTGTCTCGTCAGAGAACCACATCAGCTTACTAAGGTAGCTGTTCACCTTGGTAATGCTCTTGCCGGTCGCGTTCATGATGGTCTGTACGCTGGCGGTCTTCTGGGCATACTTGTTCCAGCCACTCATCACCTGATCGATGGAAAGGCTCTTTGCAAGCTTTGTGCCTGTATCAATGGCCTTGTCTGTGATCTTCACCAGCGCCGTCATGCCGATCACTTCCAGCGCCGAAAACTTTCCCGTCAGCGTTTCCAGTGCGGTTGTCATCCGGTCAAAGTCCACCTTTTCGCTGGCTTTCTCCACCTCGGCAAAGCCCTTTTCCGCGCCCTCAAATTTCAGGCTCTCGTTCAGCGCGTTCAGGCTGTTGATGCTCTGCTGGACATTCTTTTCAAACTTCGCGTTGTCAAACCGCATCTCTACAACGCGCTGGTCTACTTCCTGGCTCATGCCTTTCTTACCTCCCTCCACAGTTCTGCGGCAATTTCATCAAACAGCGGCTTCATCACCGGGTTTATGTAGTCCGTTCCCTCCACGTAACCGCCGTTCCGGGTGCCGTGCCCGTATTGCAGGATCACCGCAATGGGCACACCGTCCACGATGTTGGCATTTTTCCAGCACAGCGTTGCCCCGTTATCGTCCATTTTGATTTCGTAGCTCCAGCTTGCCGCCGTCTTTCCCGTTGCCTTCGGGGTCGCGATTGCCAGTGCCTCTACGCCCCTCTGCCCGTATTTCTCCAGAACGCCGCGCAAATTCCGGCTGCGCACTCTGGTCATAAAGGTCAGGCTTTTCTTAAAGTCGCCGTGCTGTGCAAAGCTGATCACCCGGCTCATGCTGCTCACCCCTTTGTGTGGTACTTTGCCCTGCGGGCGTTGTTCAGCGCATCCCGCTGCATCATCTCTTCCCGCTTCGTCATCTTCTGCTTCGGGCTGTTTTCCTCGCCGCATACCCGCAAAAGGGTCAAAAGCCGGTTCAAATGCCACTTTTCGCAGCTGAACGGGATGCCGTAGCTCGCCATTGCACAGTAGAACAGCTCTGCGGTCTGCACCCGTCCGCGTCCGTGGCTCTTCTTTTTATCGTTGAACCAGGTCGCGGACATCGGGTCTTCCATATATGTTTTAATGTCAGCCATGTTCTGCCGTGTAAGCCGGGTGTATACCTTCGGGTCCACTCCTTGGGTCACGGTCATGCACCGGATGTAATCCAGCATCTCCTCCCGTGTTTTCGGCTTTCTCGTATCCAGCCATGGCTTGTGCCATTTGCTTTCCCATTTGGACAGGGAGAGCAGGCTGTGCTCCAGCCGCAGCAGGGTCGGCTTTTCGTATACGAACTCGTTTGTCCGCTCATCCCAGTCCTCTCTGCCCGGCACTATGATCTCCAGCATTCTTCTGCCCTCCCTGTATGTTTCAAATGTGTTCGTCTTATAACGAAAAAATAAAAGGCTACCCGTTTTTTACGCGGATAGCCTTTCTTTAAAAAGCTCCCTCTGGTGGGGAGCAGCGTTCTAGCACCGCCGCATCTTTTTTGATGGGGCGGGCTATTGACGCTAAGGGAGTTTTCTCCCTTGATCATCAGCCCAGCGTCAGTGCGGGGGCTGCATTTGCGGTTGCTGCCATCTGCATGGCGGGGTTTGCCTTGGGCTGCACCTGCGGGATCACACCGTTCACAAAGTCTGCGGCGGCGTTCTCATCGGTAAACAGCTTCATGTACAGCTCATCGTACACCGGGCTTGCCTCAAACTCAGCGCGGATCTCGTCGTTCTTCATGAACAGGCGGCCGTCCGGGCTCTTCTTACCGTAGCTCTTCAGCAGGATCTCCTTGAACAGCTTCTCCAGTTCCGGCTGGCTCTTGGCCTTGATGATGCTGTTGATCTTCTCGTCCATGCCGCCCTCGGTGGTCAGATGCATCTCCATCAGCTCACTGCGGGTCAGGTTGAAGTAAAAGTCCTCGGTGCGCTCCACGCCATTGTAGTCGGTGTAGGTAACAGTTTTCTTCAGCATAATAGATCTCTCCTTTTTATTTTGAATTTATCGCTTAGCCCGCCTGCAGCAGAGTAATGAGCTCGTCCGGGGTGGGCAGAGTGGGGGTGCCGGTGGTGTCGTCACCGTACAGTTTTGCCTCCACCTTCTTCATCGTCTCTGCGCTCACAGCAGTGCTATCGATCTCCATCACGGCAGAGGGCTTGTAGCCGGTCACGTTGGTGGGCACAGTGCCGCACTCCCAGCTGAAGGTCATAGCATCCGGGCTGTCGTTCACAGTTTCGTGGCTGCGCTCGCTGGGCTGTGCGGTGGCGTTCCACACAACATGGATCACATAGCCTACATCCGGGTCCTGATCGTTGCCGATCTTGGTCTGCCAGCTGAAGCCAAAGGGAATGCGCTTCTGCTGGCCAATGGTCACGCCCTTCACCACCTCGGCAGAGCCGTCGCACTGCTTCCACTCGTCAGGGTAGTAATAGGCCTCTACGGTAAAGCCGTAGTCCTCGCCGGAGATCAGGCGGGCATACTTGCCGTTATCGGCCCACAGGTCGGTGGGTTCTGCGCCGCTGGGGCTCTCGGTCACGCTGGTCAGGCCGTTCCATGCCACGCCGGTGCCGTACTTGCCGCTCTCACCGTTCTTCGGGTAAAGCACGCCGTTGGAAACGCCCATCGTAAACTTGCGGGCACCGTCTGCATCCCATACCAGTCTTGCCATAAGTTTCATCCTCCTTCATAAAGGTGTCAGTACCATACGCTGAATACGTCATGGTATAAGTTGTCGGAAACAAAATCGCGGTCATGGGCAGCTCGTTCCAGCATACTCATGGCCGCAGTCATTTCACTGTCCGGTTTCGTATCGATCACCGTCACAGTATAATGGAAGGTCTGTAGGTATACGCGGTTGTCAGCCTTCGGGCTGCGGATCTTTTCCCGCTTGTAGCAGATACAAGGGTATTTCAGCCGCAGGTTTGCAGGCGGCTGGTAGTACACGTTTTCACTGCCGCACCGTTGTTTCACAATGCTGCGCAAAAAAGCATCCAGCCCGGAGCGTCTTTCGCTCAGTTCAGTTGCCATGCCATAACCCTCCCAGCGTCAGAACAAGTCGCGGATACTCCACGCTCACATCTGTCACCTTCCACTTTCCGCCGTAAAGCGTTGCGTACCGGATATCGCAAAAGTGCTCCTGAACATACGGGTCTGCGATGACACTTAACGTGTTCGCAAGGTTTATATCATCGTTCACCTTGTCGCCGGACTGTAACCTGCGTGTGTTCCGCATAAGGTCGCCGTAACAGTCACGCTCTGTTACAACTTCCGAGTAAACACTCGGCTCTGTCTCCTGAGTTTCCACGAAACCCAGCTTTCCAAACCACTTGCTCATAGCGCTTTCACTCCATTTTGATTTTTGGGCGCTCACGCCAGTACATCTTCATCCAAGATGAACTTGTCCAGCGCAGCGTCTGCCCTTCATGCCGGGTCGCTGGCGGTCCACGCCTGGGTCTTCACGGTCTCGCCTGCGGTCACGGTCACAACGCCGGTGGTACCAAAGGCAACGGGCAGCAGGTAGTTTGCGCCCTCCACAACGATCAGACGGCCCTTCTTGAAAGCGTCCTCGATCTCTTCCTTGGTCGCAGTCTCCTTGAAAGCGGCATCGGCGTACAGCTTATGGTCTGCGGTCTTGCCGTAGGCCATGTAGTTTGCAACGTGCAGGTCCTTGCCCTGCTCATAAAACTTGTGCAGCATTTTGCATCTCCTCCTTATCAGGCAACCTTGTACTCGATGGCCATTGCGCCGAACGGGGTGGTCATGGCACCGGAGCAGCGGGTCTCGATCAGGTACTTCTGCTGGTTGTAGTCGATGTCGAAATCATCGAACATGTTCACAGCACCGCCCTTGTCTGCGCCAACGGTGTAGTCAGCCAGGTTCACGATGATGCCAATGAACTCGCCGCCCAGCTTGCCCTTCATGCCTTCCATCTGCGGCACAGTCACGATCTCCTTCACGCGCAGCGCCTGTGCCACCTCGGCCTCATTCTTGTACAGGCGGTGGCCGATCTTGTCCTTGAGCAGCAGCAGGTCGGTCAGGGTATCCTCGGTGGTGTAGAAGGTCGGGTTACCTGCGCCCTTGTAGTTCTTACGGGCCTTCAGCACAGCGGTCGTCATCTTGTCCAGCTTCGTGGCAGTGTCGTCACCGGCAGCGGTCTCCACCTGCACCTTGATGGTAAACAGGTCGTCATCGTTGTAAATGGGACGGATGTTGCCCTCGTTGATCTTGTCATCGCTGGAGGAAAGGCGGCCGTCACCGATCAGGTAAGAACGGGCCAGCTCCTCGTTCAGCTTCACGCGCATCTCCTGCTTCAGCCATGCGATCACATCAAAGCCGGTAATGTCCGCCACGTCGTCGCGGTCCATCTTCTGCTTCTTGTAAACGGTGGTGGGGGTAGTGGAGCGCTTCAGCAGACTGAACACCTGCTCCTTCTTGAAGTTGCCCTTGATGTAACCCTTGGCGCGGGCATCCTCTTCGGTCAGGTCGGCAGCCATGCTCTTCACGCGGCTGAAGGGAATGTGGTGCACGCCGCTCATCACCTTGCTCACCCAGCTCTGGTCGCGGTCGATGATGCGGGGCGGGGTGTCAAGCAGGTGGTCCTCAGGGAACAGCCACTCCACGTCCTCAATGCCGTGGGCGATAAATGCGTCCTTCATGCTGCCGCAGCTCTTGCCGTCCGCAATGGCGGCATTGATCTCGTCCATGCTGTGGCGCAGCACGCCCTGCTCGGGGTCGTTGTCGAAAACGTTGTGCTTCATGTCGTCCTCCTCGTCTTCGTAGTCCTCATCGTCATCATAGTCGTCCTCGTCGTAGTCTTCATCGTCCTCGTCGAGTTCGTCGTCATCCGCGCCGTCCTTTGCCATGCCAACCAGAGCATACAGTGCTTCCTTCTGCTCGTCGTTCATGGTATCCACGACTTCCTCCAGCGTCTTACCGCCTGCTTTCGCCATATTGTCATCCTCCTCGTTCAAAGGGTTGTCGTCGGGGTCCAGCCCGTGCTTCAGGCTGATACCGCCATCGGTATAGATAAAGGCCTCGCCGCCTTCACCGTCATTGTCTGCGCCATGCGCCACGATCTCGTCGATCAGTGCCCCGGGGTTGCACCCGGCCAATACCAGGCTCAGCTCCCGGATCGCACCGTGCATCACCGTCTTCCCGGCCTTCCGCACGTTCGCAAAAATGGACATGGCATCAATGTCGCCGCAGCGCACCGCCTCCAGTGCCGTCTGGCCGCTGGGGGTGTCGTTCAGCTTGACGTATGCATATACGCCGTCCTTCCGGTTCTGCAGCAAAGCGTGCCCCAGCACATACTCCGGGCCGGAGTGGTTGTGGTTCCACACCACAGGTACCTTCTTGCCGTTGTCGCCCTTAAAGGCATTCGGCGCAATGGTCAGCCCGTCGTAGCACTTCGTGTTCGTCTTGGTCGCATAACCGGAAAAATCATAGTCAAAATTCAACGCCATTTTGATTTTCCCCTTATCCTTTCTCCTTCGCCAGCAGCCGGTCTACGGTTTCCTTTCCGCCAGCCATGGCGGTGTTCTGTATCTCGTCCGGGCTCTGGTTCAGGTTCTTATTGCTCAGCTCGTCCGCCCGCGGGTCTTTGCTCGGCTTCAGTCCGATCACCTGCCGGAACTCGTTGGAGCTCATGATCTCGTTGCGGGTAAACTTGTCCGCCATCTCAGCCACCGTGCCAATGGGTGCCAGCTTGAACGGATCACGGAAGAACAGGATGCTCTGCCCCTGACTGCGTGCAGTTCTGGTCAGAAATTTCCGTTTCATCTCGTCCGTGATCGCGCTTACAATGGGCTCCACGATGCGGTTGTAGTAGTTGGTCATCGCTGCCTCGTCTGCAGTACCATTCATGATCTCAAGGGTAATACCCAACTGACTGTAAAACATGTTCGTCAGGTATTCGATCTGCTTCAGAAGGTTGTTTTCAAGACTGCGGTTCAACTGCGTCACCCGCTCGGTGCCGTCAGTCCACGCAATTCCGTATTTCGAGTCACGGAGCTGTTCTTCTATCTCCCGTCTGCGCCGGTTGGCCTGTTCCCGCCGCGCCTCGCTCTTCACAACGTAGGGCAGTTGGATCAGCAGGTCAAGCTTTCCGGCACCCGCTTGCTCGTCCACCACGTCCAGAAGGCTCAGCTTTCGGATCAGGCGCTGCATCGTGCTGTTCGGCTCGTTCATGATGGCGTAAAACGGGTTTTCGATCAGCGCCACCGTCTTCTTCGGCAGCACCAGTTCCTCTTTCTGGCCGGTTTTGTCGTTGTAAAGCCGTACCCGCACGTGTTCCGGGTACCACTCCAGCACCTTTCCCACCCGCATGGAGTAAATGCGGTAGCTGCTGCTCATGCTCGGGTCGTAGTCGGTCTCCACCGGCACCACCGCCACAACGCCCTCGTCCAGCATACTCATCACAATGTCCTGCACGAGTCCCCGCCCCGTCTGGTCAAGGTTTGCTTCCAGATTTAGACAAGCATTAAGGCCCGAATCGATGACCGAATCAAACCGGCCATTGTTATCGAGCCTTACGTGCTGAATCGTAATTGCGCTACAGTCCATGGAAATGCGGTTGTACACGCTGGTCACAAAGGTGCGTTCATTGCCTCTCGTCAGCCGCACCCGGTCAGGACGGTAGCTGTAGCCGCCCGCATACCCGCCAAAGTTCCGGGGAGGGTCCCGGTTCAGAAAAGCGTTCCAGGCGTGCTTCAGCCGGGAACCAAGATCCATTTCCATTTTGATTTTTCCTCCCGCTGTCAGTCGTCCTTCTTCTTTTCTTCCTTGTCAAGGCTGCCCTTGCCCACCGCATTTGCCAGATCAGGGTTATTGAACAGTGTCTTCACGGTCTGTTTGCCCATGTAAAGCATTGCGCCGGTAGCCATCGTGGTCAAAGCCTTCTTGCCTGCATCACTCAGCACACTGCCCACAAAGGTCTGCCCGCTGTTGATCTCCTTCTTCAGGTTCTTCACGTCCCGCTGCAATTGCAGCCGCTCCCGTTGCAGCTTCAGTTCCTTGTTGGGGTCGTCCTCCCGCACGTTCGTCTGCCCGGCAAGATCCCGGTACTGCTTTTCCATCTGCATCCGGTTGATCTGGGCGCGCAGTTCGTCATCGGTATAGTCACTGGCATTCTTTTTCGGCGCTTTCGGGGCGTAATTGGGCTTTTCCTCCCCTTCGCCGCCCTCTGCACTGTAGCGCTTTTTACCGGCCGGGGTCAGGCTGCCGTCCGGGTTCTGGAACCGGCGCACGCCCCACTTCATGCCCTTGATGCCCCAGTGGTAAAGTTCTTCGTCCCGTACCATGCCATCCCTCCTCGTTCTCAGCGGTCGTGCTTGATGGCGGGCTGGTAATACGGGCGCTGGCGGATGTTATCCATAATGCGCTTCTGCCCGGCGCGTTTCTGTTTCAGCATTTCCCGCTTCTGGCGGCGGTACCGCTTTGCGTCCATCTTCACCTTCTGGGCGCGGATGCTGGTGCGGATGCGGTCGCGGTCCATCTTCTTTTTCAGCTCGTTCCGGGCGTCGTTCTTTTCCTGTCGGCGCTGCTTGCGGTAACGCTTTGCATCCATCGTCACCTTCTGCTTAGCAACGCTCTCCTGTGCACGCTTGCGGCGGTAGGCCACGGCGTCCTTATGCACTTTCTCCCGGATGGCTTCCTGCACACGGGTGTTATGCTTGTCGCCGCGGTTCTTTGTCTGCTCAGCCTTTTCGTTTCTCTTCCACCGCTCGCGGTCCATCGTATGCTGCTGCGCAATGCGGTTGGCCTTAATGTGCTCGCGCTGCCGCTTGCGGTAGCGCTTTGCGTCCATCTGCACCTTCTCGGCGCGGACGCTCGTGCGGGCGCGGTCTCTGTCCATGGCGCTCTTCTGCTCAGCAACGCTCTTCCGTGCCAGCTTGCGCTTGCGGGCAACGTCCATCTTGCGCTTCAGCTCGTGCCGTGCATCGTTCTTTTCCTGCCGGCGCTGTTTGCGGTACGCTTTAGCGTCCATTTTGATTTTCTCTGCGCGGACGCTTGTACGGGCGCGATCACGGTCCATAGCGCTCTTCTGCTGCTCTACCGAGTTCCGCGCCTCGGCAGCTTTACGCTTCCTGCTCGTGTTCTTCGGCCATACAATGGCACTCTTGCTGGTGCCAGTCTCGGCATAAGTACCCTTGCCGGGCGTACCCTTGTTCTGCTTGTAGGCGGAGTATTCGTCGGCCGTATAGAAGTAACGGTATACGTTCTTACCGTTTTTGTTGCCGATCAGTTCGCGCGCGTAGTACCGGTGTCCGCGCCGTTCGCTGCCCTGACCGTGCGCAAGGTATTCCCAGTAATCCATTCTTTCTACCCCTTTCTGCGTTTTACGCAATTTACTTTTTATTCCTGTGGTGCTATAATTTTCTGTGTACAAATCCCTCGTGAGGAAAGGAATTTTGTTATGGAAACGAATGCACAAAAAAGCCGTAAGCATCCGCTCAAAGTTTTTCTCGTTGTCTGTATCGTCATTTTCGCTATATGGATTTCTTTTACCGCCTTTAAAACGTCATCTTTTGCGAAATCTTTCCGTGGACAGTTCATAACCGCCGCTTCTGATTTTTCTCAGGCCTATACCTATACGTCTGGAAACAATACTTATTACTTGCTTTTTGCATCAAACGTCAACGTTGTCTGCCTCACCTCATCCAAATCAGGCAATGCGGGTTTAGCATCCTATCAGGGAGCAAGTCTTGCAGACGGTCTTGATTCTGTCTTTTACTATTCTGGCGGAACCTGTCATCGAAATTTCAAATATCAGGATGCCGCAAACGATTCCGTTCTGCTTGTTACCGAAACTTCCGGTGGTAGCCTACCCGAAGTTCACCGTTTTGAGAAGACAGATTTGGAAGTCGCAAAAACTGCTCTCGATGAGATGCATGCCGTCTACGATGTTTCAAAGCCTTAATTTTGAAAGGAGCACTTTTATGACCCATGAAGAGAAATTCATGCTCCATATGCTCAAGATTGGCGAATACGATGGCGCTGTGGGAAAGCTATTCTACGATCAACGTAGGTATATTGTTGGATATTGGATAATGAACGGTATTCCCGGCAAATATGAGGCTAAGCCTTTTCAAACAAGTTATCATGGCAAAAGGAACGAGATCACATACCATAAGCCATATCCGGTCAATGAGTACACTACAGATGACGAGAAGCTGTTATTTCTCAAGCAGTACGGTCATTATTTACGGGATTCCATGGTTCAGGAATACAGCAACACATCAGGCGCAGCCATTGATTTGCCCAAATCCTTCCCGAAACCGACATCTCTTCCTGAGGAACTGCCACCTCCTAAAACTGAAACTGAAATCCATCTTCTTGAACGTCTTGCAAATGGCGAACTTGATGGTTCCGTCGGTCTTCCTTGCGACAATGGATGGGGTTCTATGATATGGTACTGGATTGAGGATGGTGTAATTAAAAGATTTAAGCAGGGACCTACAAAAAGATTTTTTAACGGTGATGAAAATGAGAAAATCATTCCTAACTGGAAGCCTGATTTAACTCTAAAAACCGAAGCTGAGCAGTTGAATTTTCTGCGAAGAAGCGGGCGGCACATGAAAGACCCCGAAGTCATTGCTTACAGTAATAAATATTGGGCTGATTACTGGAGCAACAAAAACCGCACGCAAGGATAATCACTCAAACGCATCCCTATTCAGCTTATAAGCCACATACGCATCCATCATAGCGGCAACCGCATCGATCTTCTGATCATACCTCTGTTTCAGAAGCTTGCGGTTGCCGTTTGTGTCTTCCAGCGTAATGCAGTTGCCCATGGCAAATTGCATCAGCTGCTCGTCGAACAGCAGCTTCCGCTGTTCGCTCAGCTTCTTCAGCTCGCCCAGCGGTACGCTCTCGGTCTTTGCACCCTGGATCACCTTTTCAATGCCGTAGTCACCGTTTTCCCTCGCCCAGCGCTCTACAAAGTCTTTTGCATTGTAGGGGTCATACCCAAAACAGCGGACGTCGTACCCAACATTCTCAATAAAGCTGTCCAGATCGTCGTACACTTCCATCATGTCCAGCACAGTGCCTTCCATCACGACCAGTGTCCCTTCCCTCATAAATTCGTCGTACTTCTGCCGCATCGCCATCGGCAGCTTGGAAAGGGTGTAGCTGGTAATGTAGTCCCGGGTCTTTACACCAAAATATCCGTGCTCCAACGGGAACAAAAAGGTAAACGCGCAAAAGTCGTCGCCTTGGCTAAGGTCTGCCCCCAGCGCGCACGGCATCTGCCAGAAGCTCCGGTGCCGGTGCGGCAGCGTCTCTTCATAAGGGAAAAAGTAGGTGTAACCCTCCATCGGTATGCCAAATCGTTTGGCAAGAATGTCGTTCCGGCTCGCCGGTGCTTTCTCGGCGCGCTCCACGTCCAGCTGGTAAGTCTCGTAGCTTACGGTGATGCCAAGGTTCGGGTTCGCCTTCAGCCACATAGAAGGGTCGTTCACCTCGTCTATGCTGTCCAGCTTGTAGTACCAAATGGAAACGTGCGGGTTCACGTACTCTCCACGCAGGATGCTCATCAGTTCCATTTTAATGGTATCACCGCATCCGTTGCGTACCGTGCCCTCGCTACTCGTGGCAAGGATCAGGTAGTCGTTCACCTTGCTGGAGCCCTGCTCAATCGCGCCAATTGGGTCTTCCCGGATGTCGCAGCTCAGCCATTCGTCCACCGTGGCCACCTTGTCGCGCCGTCCCTGCAGCTTGTCAATGGTCATTGGGCGTATCTCTACCAGACTGTTGGTCAGAAAATTCTCAATGCCTTTCTTTGTGCTGGCAAGCTTCGTCCGCGCTGCCTTGGAGCCGGTGGTGTTCTGTAAGCTGCCTTCCGTCATAAAACGGTAAAGAGGTCCTCTCGCCCGTGCAATTGCTGTGCGCATGGGAGAAAGGACCTCTTCTGCTTGTTTCATGGTGGGTGCTGTGGTCAGCTGCTGGGTCGTTGCGGGGTCTACCGTCAGGAAAAACTGCTGTACGCAGCTGTCGTACATACTCTTAGCTGCACCACGCGCCACGATCAGGTACTGCTTTCGCACCAGCCTGTGCTTGATACGCTTTTGCACATAACGCCCGCCATGCCCGTCCGGATTCGGCTTGTATACCGTGCGTTCCTCAAAGTAGTACCAGCCGAATATCTCTTCTGCCCACAGCTTAAAGGTCTCCAGCAGCTTCAGGTCGCTGCCGTCGGTCAATGTCAGTTCCTTCTCGCAAAACTGTACAAAGCCATCCATCGCTTTGTCGTCATAGTAGATGCCCGGGTTTCGGATCAGGTCATCGATCCGGTTCATCTCCATGCTGATCTCTTTGCATACAGGGATTTCTCCCCGCATCACGGCCTCCCGGAACCGGCCGTAGTATTTCGGCGTGGCCGTGTTCGAAAGTGCCATTTTGATTTTTACTCCTCGTTACAGCCGCTTCAGCAGCGCTGCGATGGGCTCTACATAAAACCGCTCGTAGCCCGTTGCATTTGGGTGCGTGCCGTCGCTGGTATACTTGTCGCTCAGCCCGCTGATGCCGTGGCCGCCCATGGGCGGGGTGCTCTCCGCAATGTCCACATAGGGCACGCCCCACTTTTTCAATGCTGCAAGAATGGCGGGCTTGTAGGTCTTGTGCCAGCTTTCGCTGCCGGAAAACAGTCCGCCGTGCGGGAACACATAGGCCACACGCTTATCACTGTGGTTCTTTGCCAGAAATTCCAGCATTTTTTCCAGTGCGCCGGTCATGGTCGTTTCGTCGTAGGCAGCAGCAAAGCCCTCGGTCAGGGTGCCCACAGGGGCGTTGTTCCACGCGTCATTCACGCCGCCCTCCAGCAGAATGTAATCTGCCTTCGCCAGCGCCGTGGAGCTTGTCACCACCGTGCTGATGCAGGCGCGGATACCGCCCTTCACGGCATCCTCAATGTTCGGAGCTAGCGTTGCACCGTCCACAGCCTCGTTTACAAGGGTCATTCCGTACTTTTGTGCTACTGCCTTTCCAAACCCGCCTGCGCTCCCGGTACCGTAAGCAATGCTGTCGCCTGCAACGTACAAAGTTTTTCCGGTCAGTGTGCCGACCGGCATACCGTTAATGTCGTAAACCATATTATGTCTCCTCGATAAACTTCTGTACCTTGGAATCGCTCAGCAAGCCTTTGTACACCTTGCACTGATAGATCGTGCAGTCCAGAAAACGGGTATGGGTTCCTGTTGCAGTATAGGCTGCACCAAAGATAAGCGTTTCAGGCACATCTGCGACCAGATCACCAGTAGTTTTCCATTCGCTCAGCGCACAATGGGTGCTGCCCACGCGGTATTGCTTGCCGTTCATCTGGATAGCATAGCGCGTTTTCGTTTTGGCGTGAGCCAGTGTATCGCACAGGCGTACATCGCTATAAGAAAATTTGTAATAAGCAAATTCAATTGTTCCAGCACTCGGATTCACACTACCATTAAAGCCCGGCATATTATTAAAGTCGCCGGTCTCAGTCTGACAGTTCACAAGCGTAGGCCAGTTGCTTACGTCTGCAGTATCGGCCACCTTTGCCTCAAACAGGATCGTGTATATGGGCGTTTCCGTGGAGGCGTGCTCCAGCAGTTTCAGTCCAGTGTCAACGCATTTGCTTTCCGCGGCAGAAGCGGACGCTTCAGCTGGCAGGGTGTAGATCAGCTGTGATGTATCGGCTGCTTCCACCGTTACCTTGCAACTCGCACTCTTGCCGCCCGCTATGGCTGTAACCGTGCAATTGCCCACATTTTCGGCGGTCACCTTGCCGTTCACTACGGTAGCAAAACCTGCGGGAGAAACAGTCCACACAACACTGCTGGTGGCATTTGCGGGCAGCACTGTTGCCGTCAGGGTCTGGCTCTCACCCTCGCTCAGGATCAGGGTGCTGCTGCTTAGACTCACGCTCTGCACGGGAGCATCCTGTGCGCTGCCGCCCCACTCAGTTCGCAATGCGTCCAAGCTCGTTTTCATGGCAACGTTGTTGTACGCTGCTGATTCAAAGAGCGCCAAGATCAGATGCTTGGCATTTTCTGTAAAGCCTTCGCCAACATCGCCCTTGGGACCCGCATCACCTTTTGCGCCAGTGTCACCCTTTGGCAAAACCAGATTCAGCTTGCCACCCACGATCTCTGCGCTGGCGGTCGTCCCGCTCGTCACGGTGCCAATGGTCAGGTCTGTGGCATCACCGCCGGTGCTGCTTCCGCCACTCCCACTGCTGCCGGGGTCTCCTTTGTCGCCTTTTTCGCCCTTGGGTAATGTCAGGTTCAGTACAGGGGCTTCCGCTGTGCCGGTAATGGTTGCCGCCGCGTCCGTACCGGTCGTCACAGTACCGATAGTCAGGTTCGGCGTTGAACCCGGGTCACCCTTTGGGCCCGCCTGTCCCTGCACACCATCTGCGCCTTTCGGACCGGTGTCGCCTTTTGCGCCCTTGGGCAGTGTCAGGTTTAGCACAGGGGCTTCCACTGTGCCGGTAATGATAGCGTTTGCAGTATCACCGGTGGTCACGCTGCCGATGATAAGGTTTGGGGTAGCGCCTGTGTCACCCTTCTCGCCTTTTGCGCCCTTGGGCAGCACCAGATTCAGCATCGGTGTTTCGGCTGTACCGGCAATAATAGCGTTCGGGGTTTCGCCGCTGGTCACGCTACCGATGATAAGGTTTGGGGTAGCGCCTGTGTCACCCTTCTCGCCTTTTGCGCCTGCATCGCCCTTGGGACCCGTATCGCCCTTCTCGCCTTTCGGCAGCGTCAGGTTCAGCTTGCCGTCAGAAATCGTAGCGGCTGCCGTGCTCCCGGATGTTACAGTGCCAATGGTCAGGTTCAGCTTGCCGTCGTTAGCGTTCGCGTGCTCCACCAGATCAGCAATTCCCTGATCGATTTCATTCATCATCTGCGACGTCAGCACTTGTTTGCTTTTAAAGTTGTGTTTGTTGTACTGCATATATCCTCCTCATCCCAGCACAGTTTCATCCAGGATCGCTTCATCCAGCACAGCGTATGCGTCCGTTACCTTGGTATCGTCCTCAGCAGTTTCCTCGTGGTTGCTCACAAGGCACTGCACCGTGGCGATCGTTGAGTTGAATTCCTTGATCACATCGTCGCCGTTCATCTGCCGCAGGCATACACTAAACGTCACACTTCCGTTTGCTTCCGCTGCTTTGTCGCCGATCAGCCAGGAAAACGCAAGGGTCTTCCCGTCCTCGCATACCATATCAGTCGGCAGATAGAAATAGTGCTTTCCCGCAGCGTTCGTGTAGTTCACTCTGGGTGTAAAGCCACCCATGTCTGTCCCGCGGTAATACCTGCTCATTTTGAACCAGATCCGGTTCACGTCCTTGTCACCCTTTGCGCCGATCACGATCGCCTTGCTCGGTATCGTCACCACGCGCAGGTCTTCGTCAATGACAAGGATCACTTTTTCTGCTTCTTCCGGCGTATCCATCGTCGCCAGAACTTCGTCCACATTTGTCATCTTTCGTCCTCTCCGTTCCGGCGTTTTCTGTTTACAGGGTCTGCTCTACCAGCACTGCATTGGTGGTCACCCGCATATCGCCTTTTGCACCGATCAGCCGCACCTTAAAGCTTTTGCCGCCGGTCACTTCGTCCGGCACATTGCACTCCAGTGCTTCGTCCACCGCAACTGCATATGCCTCATTGAACAGTGCAACCTTTTTGGCTCTGTGCCAGTCGCTGCCGTCTACGCCAAAGCAGCATTTCAGGTAACCCTTGCTCCCGGCCGTAATGCCGGAAAAATCGCCCTGCTTTGCAAGGTGCTGCCCATCTACGCTAAACAGTAATCTCCGCATCACGTTTCCTCCTTATCGCACAGGGTATACAGCCGCCATTCCAGCTCGCTGATCTGGCTTTTGATCGCGTCCATTACGCTGCTGGACTGCGGCGGGTCAAACAGCAATCGCACCTTCAGCGCCGTATAACTTTTCACCGCCTCAATGTCCGTCCGTTCCCCACAGAACTCGCTCCACGTTGCGGTTGCATCGCTGATAGCAAAGGTCTTTTCCGGCCCCACACCCATCTGGTTCAGGATCATCAGCACACTGTTAATGTGCATGATAAGGTCGGTATCAAAGGCTGCATACCCCTCGGTCAATCCAAGGAGCTTCTTCACCGAGGTCAGGATACTGTCCATTTCTCATCACCTCAGTCCGGGATGCATTTGTTGTCCCACTTCTTGTAGGCGTCCAGATAGGTCTCACCCTTGTCGCCATTGTGGGTGATTTCGTAATACATCCCGTCGGATACGGTGGTGCTCACAAGCGCCTTCCAGTTCTGCAGGGTTTTGCTGAACCATACGATAAACACATCCTCCATCGTCAGCTTCTTGCCGTCAGTTACGTCCACGTGAGCGTTAAAGTAGTCCACCACCAGCTGCTTTGCGCGGTTCATCATAGCTTCGTTGTTCATTTTGTTTTCCTCCTTTTGTTATTCCTCGTGGTTCATTACACCCTCGGCTGCAATGGCTGCATTTGCCCAGAACAGCGCCTCGTCCAACTTCGTCAGTGCCAGACTGCGCTCCCGGCTCGGTGCAATGCACCGCACCATGTGTTCTGCCTCCTGCATCTTCAGCCGCAGGTTCGTGCTGTATGCCGCTTCCGCAACATTAAACTTTCGTACCGGATACATCTTATTTCCTCCAAGGACAGGTATCGCCCGGTCGCCTCTCCGTAAACACAGGTTTTAAGATCGTGTCATCTCCGTAATGGATGGCCTTGTGGGTGCGATCACTCACGCATACCACGTTTTCCGGGTCCAGCAGCGCGTCCGTGTGCCCCAGTACGTCTTCCTTCGTCAGCGGGTTTAAGTGGTGGATAATAATGCGCGGACGGATGGGCTTTCCGTTTCGTATCACCCAGTCCACGATCTCATGCTCCGGGTGTGCCAGATCGCAGCCCATGTCTCGCACAATGATCTTGTCTCGGAATTGCCGCCATTCTCTTGACTGGTAAAAATCCTGGTTCAGGTACCGGTCAAAACCGAACGTGTCCATCCCCACCGTTCCGTGCAGCTTTACATAATGAAAGCGGTCTTCAAAGCTTGCCAGTCGTATCAGCTCGGAATATCGCTTAATATCCATCCTGCTCGTCCTCTCCATCATCAATGCCTTGGTATACCCGCATCATCTTGATGGCTTCACCATACAACTCCTCGGTGTTCTTCTGCGCCTGCAGCATCTCAGTCTTTGCACGCAGCAGCTTGTTTTCTTCTTCCAGCTTTTCTTTTTCCAGTCGCGCCTTGCTGCCGGACAGCCGCAGATAATATGTTGTTTCGGCGCTGGATGCGGTTCCTTCCCGCAGCCGTTTTTCCACAAGGTCTACGGCCAGCGATATCATTTGGTTTTCTCTCGCTTCAGGGGACAACGCCGGACGTAACCCGACATCATCACCAGACGAGGCTTTTCGGGTTTTCATACAGTTGTCATTCCTTTCACGTGAGTTTTTGGCTCTTTAAGCCGTGTTTTGTAAACTTCGGCGTTGCTTTTCGCCACATTCTGATCACTTTTGTGTTCTATTAGTTTTTGTAAGGGTTCATGAGAGCTGTTTTTGGGGGATTATGTCTGCAAAAAGCCCGTCATTGAAAGGAGAGATCAATTATGGATCGGAGATTCCAGGAGGTGAATCATGAAAGTCAGAGAACAAGGTTCCAACACTATCTCATGAGCCCTTACAAAAACTCCCGATCCATCGTATCTCTACAACAGATCGGGAACACACAGGAGGTAAAACTAAAACAGGCCCTGGTCTACACCCCAAAGCCCAAATATCAATTTTACCCCCGGGGAAATATCAAAGACCGGCGCGATTTAGGGAGGGGGTGGATTTTTGGGACCCCCTCCCCCTGTCTAAACGTCAGTTTAAGCAGCGTTTGTGCCAGTTTCGGGGTCGGGAAGGATCTTTTTGACCTTCCGGTACAAGTTTAACGGATCAGCCATGACGATCTGATCGATTGCCTGCTCAATTTCGTAAGCATTTTCGTTATCAGACAGCTGATCGGACGTGTATGCGAGCCGTGCAAGGAGGCCGCAGGAATTGTAGCCATGGTCACAGTCAAAACGATACCACTGATCGAACTGGTCATGCGGATCGTAAGGATTGTCAACCGTAGTAAGAAAACAACGAACCATATTTCTCGCTTCCTTTTGTTCTTATTTATTCAACGTATCGTAAATTGTGCTCTTCGGAACGCCACAGGCCTTTGCGATTTCTTCATAGCTGTATCCGCCAGCCAGCATCGCTTTAGCCTTTGCTTTTTTCGCAGAAGAAAGCGTTGCTGTTGCTTTCGGCATTGCGCGCTTAACGATTTCAGTCGAATCAGAACTGTTCAAGAACTTGGTAAGCATCGAATCCGAAATTGCATGGTTTTGAATTGCTTCCCATTCGCGATCCGTAAAGACAATTTTTGTCCTACTACTGTTGGCTCCCACCTGATCACGGGCACGCTGCATCTCGACGGACGAGATCTTCTTGATTTCTTTCTTGTCGTCCTTGTCCTTATAGTCAAGGCCGCGATCCTCGATAATGGCCTTGATTCTGGAGTTTGCGATTATCATTGCACGACGCTCTTTTGGCTTGTTTGCGAGGACCGCCTCGTATTTAGCCTTCAGAGATTCCACTTCCGGTGCATACTTCTTAGCGGCAACCGGGTCACGCTGGATGCCCTTCATGTTGGCGTAGTCCTTGCGCGCCTGATTGGCCATATCTTTCAGATAGTTAGAGAAGTCCGCATACAGTTCTTCCTGCTTGGTGCCAGAAGAAAGCTCATGTACGTCCTTGATCAACGAGATGCGGCTTACTTCATCTTCAGCAATGCGCTTTTTGCCCTTCTTATCCGTAAAGGTACGGCCACTCTCCTTGTAGATGTACTCACCGGTATCCTTATCGATACGCACACTACCACGGCGCTCGGGAATACGAATGGTCTGTTTGCGACGGGAGAGCAGGGTGGATGCGCCACCGTACTTCTCGTTACCGTCCTCGTCCACTCGGATCTGATACTTCTGCTTCAGTTCCTGGATACCGTTTTCTTTCTCCGATCTCTTGTAGTCCAGCTTATGCTTTTCTGCATCGATAACCACCATCGAGTGCCGTACCGCACGCTCAAGATCTTCTGATGTTGCACCTCGCAGGGTCATATCGGTAATCAGGTTCGAGATGATGCCCATCTCTTTCTGCTTTTCATCCTTCTTCATCAGTCGGACGTTGTTAGGGTTACCTTCAGGAACCGCGTAAGAGGTCTTAGGGTCGAAGTTCTTCAGGCCGGGCAGCGGATCGGTAGAGTTGATGCGAACCTTATCAGACATAGGGATTGCCATGACAGTATCACCGTCAAAGTCTGCACCAGACAAACGCTCAGCCACCTTAGAGCTGATTCCGATTGCATCCTTGACATTGCCAAGATTGCTCTTGCCGCTGGCATTCTTGTTGTTCACCGTGACAATGGGAATCTCAAACGTGCCTGCATGAGGGTAACGAATCAGCGCAAGCTGCGTACCGTTCTCATATGTCGGGCAATATGCTTCGGTTTCCTTGATCTTGTCCAAAGGAAGAATAACTTTTGTGGACTGACCCGGAAATGCAGAAGCTTTAAGCGTCATAGCCGTTCCATCGCACTTTTCAGCAAAGTCCAACAGCATCTTTTTCTTGACTGTCGGATTAGTGTAATGCATGATCTCGTCATACTCGGCTTTGTAATCAGCTCTCGTCAGTTCCAGCTGCTTTTTGATCAAAGGCAGCGGTTGCTTAGAAAGGAACTGGGACGAAACGCTCTTGGACATATCGTCCCAGTCGCCTTCCCACTTCAACTTATTGATAGGAGAAAGGTGTTCCTTGCCATCTTTTCCGATGTAGGTGCTCTGGCCTTCCGCAGTAATGGCAGCGCCAAACGGATTGCCCGGATCGTTCTTGATCTCTTTGAACACCTTCATCTTAGGTGTGCCAGAAGGTTTGTTCGTGTTGAATACAATATCAACACCATCCTGCATATTGTCCGAATACATGGCCATGCCCTTCAGATAGTGGCTGTTATCCACCATGATACGAACCTGTGCATAATGAGAGTTGCCCAGATCCAGATCGGCGACGCCACGGCGAATCTCCATAACGCCATCTTTTGCAAGGCCACCCTGATCGCCGTAGCGCACGGCTACACGGTCAGAGCTCAAGCTTGAAGGGGGCTGCAACTGGCGAAACGAACTGCCACCATCATCAGAATGGTAGTCCCCCAACGACTGAATATCACCCTGATGCTCATAAGCATAGCGCTGGTCGTATTCAGGTTTTGCCAAGACTGTGATGTTGGTCTGCTGCCGGAAATTGGTGGGCTGCTTGATGCCAACGCCATAACGCTTATAGCCGTGTTCTGCTTCCAGAATATAAACAGCCTCGTCCAGCTTACCTTCCGACACGCCGAGGGTAAGATTCGTACCCTCGGAAATATCAATCATGCCCTTCTTGTCTACTTCCTTCTTTAAGGTTTCGGCAATCTTTTCGGCCTGATCCTTCTTTGTGCCGACACCGTTTTGGTACATAGACCGAACCGTAGACTCAGGCATACCAAGCTTCTGTCCGATCTCAGTCCAACCCATATCAGGGTTTTCCTTCTTCAGCTTCTGAATATCTTCCCACTGAGAAGCTTTGCGGTCGTGACCTGCCTTGGTCTTTGCAACGCGAAACTCAGTTGCACCGAGCTTATACTCGGGCGGAAGTGTGTCGTTGATGGCTTCCAGAATCTCACCTTCGGACATCCCCTTAGCCTTGAACTTCTCAACACGGGACAGAAAGTCGCCGGAATGCTGGTACGGGCTATCGCCGCTTCCCCACGGATAGCGACCAGAATGGCGCTTGGTGCCATAATGCTCCAAAATATCATTCTCGCCGCCGTATTCAACGCCGAAGTAGTTTTTCAGGTCTTTCTCGATCGGATTCATATCAGCACACTCCCATTTTCATCTTTGCAATAATCGGATCAAACTCGCGGATCTTATCCATGATAGGTTCGATGTCTTCTGCTGCCGGATTGGCAATAAGAATATCATCGGACTGGTAGATGCGGTTCTCGATCTGGATACTACTCGGTTTAATTCGGTACTCAAGGCAGAACAGTGCATCGTAGATGAGCAGCTGCTCCATGTGTGCCGGAACGATTCCGGTCTTGAGGTCGTGGATACGCAAAATATCATCCCGGAAGCAAATAGAATCCGCTGTTCCGAAACAATTTTCAGAGTAGCAGAGTACCTGCTCCGGTGTCATACGAAAACCGATGGCATCGTTGACGTAGCTGTTGAGCGTCTTTTTAGAACGCGGCAGCTTTTGGCCAAGTGCAATGCACTTTGCTGCAAATTCATGCAGTTCGGTTCCCTTTTGCGCAGCCATAAAATTGGTATACGCTGTAATAAGTTTATCAGCATCGTAGTTGATCCAGTGATACTTACTAGCGCCGAGGAAGGCGTGTTGCCCTATTAACCTCGAATGCTCGTTGAAGGTCATTCAGAATCTCCTCCTTGTTTTCCGGGCAAATGAATGCTGCAAAGCTCATCTTGTTCATCAGGTTCACATAGTAATCCTGATTCGGACGATGCGGCGCATCCATCGAGCGCTTGCCTTCTAATGCTGCCCATGTGCTCTCGTACAAAACTAAAAGATCCGGGATGCCCTGAATCTCATTCGGATCGAGATGCACAACCATGCAGCCTGGAAACCGCTCTTTGATTTCATTCACCAGGTTGGTCTTAAATCGGTTCTCCAGCATAAAATCTCCTCCAAAAAATAAAGAGGAATGGTACGTTTGGGACGCACTCTCTCCTCTTCATAAAAGAGGATGTTTTTTTCGCGTCTGTTTTGGACAAAAAGAAAGAGCCACAGATTTCTCTGTAGCTCTCACCATGGATTATTCCAACACTTTCATGTCGTCAAGAATATCGCTCAGCCGTTCGCCTTCCTTCTTTCTCTTGTCGATTTCCAGCCACTCGTCATTTGTCAGTTCCCTACGTAACTTCCAATAATGGCCCAGACTGCGGTCATAGCAGTACAAATCTTTCAAATTCTGCTCTTTTGCCAAAGCCGCGTGTTTTGACAGCATTTTAGCACCTGCTGCAATTCCGCCAACGACTATCGGACCATAAGTAATGATTTGATCTTTGTGTGCATAGCACCAAGTCTGGACCTTCATTTTCTTGTCCTGGAACCACTCCCGAACTTGCGCTTTCTTACGAGCCCTTTCAAGCTCCTTCATAGTACAAACTTCGCCCATAATAGTTCTCTCCTTTAAAATAGTATTTGGATTGCTCCATAAAGTATCCGGTATTTTTCGCGGACAAAAAGAAAGAGCTCCAGATTTCTCTGTAGCTCTCTCGCAAAATATCATTCGGGTCGGTGCTCGTAGAAGAACAGGTACCAATCAGGAACACCTGCTTCCAGCATCCGGCCGTCTTTGTAATGGAACTCGCCGTAGTCTTCGCTCAGTTCAAGGTTCATGTAGCTTTCAGGATGTACCGGATGATTTATCTCATCGTCAGTTAGGGTTATGTCACAAGGACGACAAGTCCAGTATCCCTGCACTACTTCTGTCATGTTTCGCCCGCAGCATTTGCAGACGGGAACTTTTGTATGCAGTTCTACAAACTCATTTGCATAGCATTTTACTTCGTTCCCTGCAGCATCCGTTTCAGTCCATTCCTCAAAGCCATCCTCGTTGATAAAGCGGTTCATGTAAGCCATCTTTATTACCTCATAAGCATCTAATCGGTGTGTACAGCGGTTATAATAAATATACATCATCGGGTTGGGTTCTTACAAGTCGATACCTTGAACTTTTCGTGAATTTTGGCCTCTGCCCAAAAGCCCACTTTTTTCGCCTATCTATTATAATATTTTTTATTTTTTTATAGTGTAATTAAGAAAAAAAGTGGGCAAGTGGGCAGAACAGCATTTTTATGCAAAAATATAGCGATAATACGCCATATTTTAGTTGTAAGCCGTGCCCACTTTTGATTTTAAAAGTGGGCAGAAAGTGGGCAAATGGCCAGAAATTATGAACTTTTCGTGAACAATCGGCCATATTTTCTAACCTAGAATAGAATTCTGCTGCTTTTTCGCCTCCCAGCCCAAAACAAAAGTGGGCACAGAATATAAAACTGGGCAAAAGAAAAAGACGCTGAATATCATGCAACGTCCTTTTCCAGCCACTTCCTAGCTGCTGTCAATGCCAATTTTCATCGCTATCCGCCTCCTTATTTTCTCGAAGTCCTCTTAACCACACCGAGTGCTACTCGCCATGCAAAGACCTCCGCGTCAAATGTTTCTTTCAAAACACCACGCTTTTTCGCCTCGTACAGCGCCTGCGTATACGACCATGTTCCGTCAACATATCGTCCGGCATAGATTTCTGCTACACTAATCACGACCGCACCTCCACGTCCGGCAGAATATCCGTGTGGAAATAGAGCTTATAGTGGTATGGATCGGTATGAGTGCCAGTAATATCCTCAACAACATACATTCAATTCCCTAAAATATCAAAGGAGGTTCTTATGCTAAAACCCTGTCCAGAATGTGAAATGCAAGTTAGCGACAAAGCGACCGTGTGCCCTCATTGTGGCTTTCCGATCCGTCCCGGTTCCGTTAGTACAGTTCGTAAGTCCCGTAGGCGTCACGCCAGACTTCCAAATGGTTTCGGTCAGATCACCGAGCTGCGCGGGCGCAATCTTCGTAAGCCTTTTCGTGTGATGGTCACCGTAGGAGTCAACCCAGAGGGAAAGCCCATTGCTAAACTTCTTCAGCCCGTCGCCTATTTCAAAACCTATAACGACGCCTATAAAGCCCTCATGGAATATAACAAATGCCCCTATGACCTGACACAGATCCTCACCATGCAAGAGCTTTACGAGCGCTGGATCGACGAGTACACCAAAAAAGTATGCAGTGGGAATATCACGTCCACCAATAGCGCATGGAAGTACGCAAACGACTTGTACGATATGCCGGTACGCACTGTTCGTATCCCTCATATCAAGAACGCTCTGCTGAACGGCTCCTTTGTCGACCGGCGCGGTATAACACACCATACGACCCATCACATTCAATTGACCCTGAAAAAGATCTTCAATCTGATGTTCGATTACGCCGTCGAGTACGAAATGACCGATAAGAACTATGCGCGAATGTTCAATCTCCCCGAACCGTCTGCCGAAGAAAAGACAACCGAGAAATATCCGCACTTCAGTTTCTCGGATCGGGAGTTGGAGATCTTGTGGGGCGCTGCCGGAACAAATATCTACATAGACATCATTCTGATCCAATGCTACTCCGGCTGGCGAGCCTCCGAGCTCATAAAACTCGAGCTATGCAAAGTGGATCTTGAGGCGCAAACCTTCCGAGGCGGTTCAAAAACTGACGCCGGAAAAGACCGCGTCGTCCCCATCCACCACCTCATCTACCCGCTTGTCGAAAAACACTATCGCGAAGCCAAAAGACTCAATTCCCCACGGCTATTCAATATTCAGACTTTTGTAGAGGGCGACTTCAGTTTTATTTACTATGAATTATATGCCCGCCAGTTCAAAGTCATCATTAACCGCCTTGCCCTTGACCCACGGCATCATACACACGACTGCCGCAAAACGTTTGTCACCATGGCCAAGCGCGCCAACGTCGATGAGTACGCCATAAAACGCATTATCGGCCACCAAATTGCAGACCTTACAGAACGTGTATATACAGACCGCAGCATTGACTGGCTCCGCTCCGAAATCGAAAAAATTCGTTAAAAATCAGTCATCCGTTTTATTACCCGCTTCTTGTAGTTTTTGTATACTTTGCGTCATTTTTATTTTACATTTCAGTGTTAGATTAGTGTATGAATGGGATGCATTCCCTACACTTTTTCCACATTTTTTCAAATCTGAAAATATGTAACTGCGTTCTTATAATTCCAGATAAATTCTCATCTCCCAGGTTAAGAATTTATGACGCCCAAAAATCGTACTCTGCCACGCAAAAAAGGCGTCTTGATAGGCACTATTTTTGAAAATTGCGATAGAAAAACACAGCTGCCGCGCTTTGCGGCAGAACGGAGGATACCGTGACAGACAAAAAACTGATCTCATCTTTACAAGGACTGCGGGCAGTCGCATTTTTGTGCGTGGTCATCTCCCATTGCGGGGTACCGTGGCTTGGTCCGTGGGCGATTTCAGTATTTGTAGCGCTGTCCGGTTTTCTGATGGTCTGCAACTATTACGACCGTCCCCGCACAGCACCGGGGCTGCGGTCTGCCATAGCCTTTTCTCTTAAAAAAATACGCCGGCTGTATCCGCTGCACCTTATTATGATGGCTGCTGCCCTGTTATTTGTGCTGAAAGGACTTCTGGCGCAGCCCTCTGCCCGCGGGGTTCTTTCTTGTGCAGCGCAGCTTGTGGTGAGCATTTTTTTGCTGCAAACATGGGTCCCCTCCAGCCGTTTCTGGTTCTGTCTAAACGGGGTGGCGTGGTATCTTTCGGTGCAATCTTTTCTATATGCCATTTTCCCCCCGCTTCTCGCCGTGCTGAAAAAGACCGATGCCCGCAGACTGCGCTGCATTGCCGCAGCGGTCTTCTGCGCACAGTGCCTTTTCTCCTTTGCAATTTGGAAAGCCGGACTCAGCGGAATGGCTGCCTTTTACCTGACCTATCTGTGTCCGCTTTTCCGGGCAGGCGATTTTACCATCAGCTGCTGTATGGGCTGCCTTTACCGCAGCCGCAAGCAGGAGAGTTCCCTGCCGGGTGGTGCTTTCTCCCTGCTGGAGCTTGCCGCTGTACTGCTTGCGGGCGGCAGCCTTTTTATCGCCGCCAAGCAGGTGGGGGTTCTGGGCGCGGTGGCCTTCCGGTACAACGTGCTGTTCACGCCCTCTGCGGTGCTGCTGGTCTGGCTGCTCGCCGTGGGCAAAGGGTACATTTCCCGGCTGCTTTCCGCAAAGCCGTTTTTGTGGCTGGCAGAGCTCTCCCCTTACGGTTTTCTGATCCATCAGGTACTGATCCGGTATATGGAGTGGTTTGCGGATAAGCTTAGCCTTACGGTGCAGCCTGTGGTCTGGACCCTGACTGTATTTTTGATTACGATTTGTCTAAGCAATCTTTGGTGTTGTATAACAAGAGTTAACAGAGGGAACGCAAAGAGCCAATGATAGAGCTGTTTTTCATTTACCTGCGGCTGCGCGCCGGGCGGCGGTGGAGGGCGCAGTAATAGCCGAAGGCCGTACCGCACAAACCGCCCACGATGTGCATAAAGTTTGCCACGTTATCGTGCACAAAGATGATATCATACACCTGCTGGCCGAAATACAGCGCCGCTACCAGCAGCATGGTGACCGGGATGCCGCCGGAAAAGCCCGCCAGCGAGGAGAGCA
>OIZO01000238.1_pt1 | contig 40441 bp, 27 predicted proteins | sample 1588551 | NCBI WGS metagenome assembly OIZO01 (sample SAMN03283271) | human gut metagenome | biome: human-associated habitat; material: feces | host: Homo sapiens | place: Peru | collected 2012 | reverse complement strand
GGTCAGTATCCGCCGTTTTGCTTCTTTGCTGTCGTATCTGCGCGCCATTGGGAATCATCCTTTTCTATAATTGGTTTCCGACCCAATTATATATTGATTTGGAAATTGCGTCAAGTAAACTTTTAAGGGCGTGTTTTGGGCAGTTTGACGAGGGAGAGCTTTCTGCGGGTGCGCATCCGGGCAAAACAAAGCCCAATGGACATTGCCGTTATCCGCTGCCGTAGCCAGACAGTTCGCGGCAGCAAAAAAGAGGCCACCAATCGTGGTGACCTCTTTTCAGCGTATTTTCAGCGTAAATCCCGGAAAGTCAGCGTAAATCATCCTTTCGGCATCAGAATCCGTGCATCCTTTGATTATACAGCATTCTGTGTCATCTCAACTTTTCGTATGTTTTTGCAATCATGTAGGATTATCCCTATTCTTTTTGGTATGCTCTAATGGGGTGATTTTGTCGCACTTTCAAAACTGTTTTACTTTTCTTAGTTCTGTTCATCGAAGAAAGACAGATCTGTCCTTTCCCCTTTTTGAAATGCCTGATAATGCTCGTCAAAGCCTGTGGCAGAGCCTGCATACAGCACCGTCCCATCCGGTGCCACAATCAGCGATCCGCCGCCCCGCTGTGGGACACTCAGATAATACGCACCGCTTCCCGGGATCGTTCCGCCGTATTCCTGTACCTGCTCCATGCTCAACTTCATCAGCTTTGCAGCAAGCTGCATCTGTGCTTCCTGCGTCATAAAATCCCTCCATTCAAATCATAGCACACCATGCACTCACATTACCGTAGTCATGCGGCCATTCATAGATTTTTCCAGATTGCCCATCCACAGTATGGACTGTTGTTCCGTCATAATAAACATTGAACCAGTGCCCGACCGCCGGGCCGCCCGTAATCGGATTGAACCGGTTAATACCTACGATCAGATGGGATCCTGCACCCCGCTGCCGCAGGATCTTTTCAATATCCTCCGGCGGCATATAAGTGCATTTTTTTCCGGTTTTCTCTTCCATGGGCTTATCCCATGGAATATTTTTGTCCGTGGCGATCATCCGCAGATCCTGCCCATTGAAATGCTGCTCCAGCGCAAACGCACACGCACCGCAGTTTTCTTCATAAAGTCTTTGCTGCGAGAGCGAAAGCGCAGGATTTTTGTAATTGGGGTTGATCTCCTTTGTCCAGATCCCCACCACGGTCACATCCTCCGGATGTGCGGCAAACTGAAGTTCCTGCCACACCTGATCCTGCTGGTAGATCGCCGCATCCTTCTCCGTAAAGTGGTTCCAGTCCAGATATTCCTGCAGCTTTTCCTGTGCTGTCTGCCGGTTCAGTTGTGGTAGCTTGTAATCCGGCCAGGCTTCACGGGCCAGCGCACGCCATTCCGGGTCCTGCGAAAATTCGTTTAGGTCCAAACTGGTGTAATTGTGCCGGCTCATGTATTCCGCCATCAACCGGCCTGCGACCTCTGTGCCCACATGGGGCATCTGCTGCCCCGGATAAGCTGCCTGATACAGTTTTTTCCACATCGGGTCTCTGGTATAGACAAAAAAGTCTTTTTCGTTGTCCCAGTTGTGGTGGAGCATGTACTGCTGGAAGGTTCCCACCGGATCCTGCGCCTGTGCGGAGGCCGGCGGCTCGTCCGGCACGGCGTCCTCGTTGTTCCGTGGCAGCTGAGCGGCCTGTTCTTCCGGCTGCTCCGGAACTTCCTGTACCGTCTCCGGCGATTTTTCGCTGCTGGGCTGGAACTTGCCGATATTCTCGTAGTTTTCGCCCAGCATTGCTGCCAGATCCTCTATGCGGCGGTAGCATTCCTCCAGCCATGCACGACGGTCTGCAAGGATCCCGTCACTCTCGGAGACATCCTCACCCAGCACCCGCAGCATATCCAGTGCGGCGTCGCTCTTGTTGGTCTCGGCGTCGATCTGCTCCAGCTGTTCTTTGATCTGTTCCAGACTTGAAACTGCGTCCATGCGCTCGTTTTCCAGCTCTGCCTGCGCCTCGGCCAGATCTTCCCGGTTGTGCTCCAGTGCTTGCTGAACGGCGGCATCCTGTTCCAGACCGGAAAGGGTCCGGTCAATCTGCTCCTGTCGCTCCTCCAACCGCTCCTGCTTTTCCTGAAAGGTTTCTACGTTTTGTTCCAGCGATTCCAGCGGATTTTCTACGCCTTCTTGCCCCAAGTTCACCGGAAAAGCCTCCTTCCATCCATCAGCCCTGGCCCTTCAGGCGGCCCTGCAGGTTCTGGATCCGGCTGGTAAGGTTCTGCAGTTCGCTGCGGCGCTGCTGGATGATGCCTTCGGCCTCGCTCACATCCTCGCCTATCTGACGCATTCCTTCCAGTGCTGCATCCGATGCTTCGTTCTGCTCGTTCATCTCCTCGACCTGTTCGTTCATCGTTTCCAGATCCTGCTCGATCTGTTCCCGTTCAATTTCAGCATTCTCCTTTTCCTGCTCCGCCTGTTCCTTGTTTTTCTCCACAGAGCTTGCTACTTCCTGATCCTCCGAGAGCTGCTGCATGGACTGTTCAATGGCATCCAGACGGTTGTTGACCGCTTCCATCTTCTGCTCGTTGCCTTCCACACGGTCTTCCAGTTCTTCGGCCTTGCTTTCCTGATCCTCCAGATTTTCCAGACTCATATTCAGCTCTTTCCTTTCTCTTCAAACAAATTCAGATACCGTTGATGATCTTCTACCGTACAGCCGCACTTTTTGTTCCGCTTTTTACACTCTGCCATTTTGCGGTCTGCCAGATGCAACAAATGCACATATACGCAGTAGCCAAAGCAATCGCTCACTGTCTTGTAGCGGTCACGAATGCGAGCAGCCTCCTGCATCGCACCCAGCGCACACAGTCCGCAGAACGAGACGCTCTGCCGCAAGACCGGATCCAGCATCGGCAGTGCCGCCGGGTCGGTCAGGATGCGCTGCACATAGCTTTCGGCCTGATTCCGCACCCGTCGATTACAGGTGGGACAATGCCCCAGACACTCGGCATAGGGGTGGTACAGCCGTGGGTGAGAAAGCTCGTATCCGTGCATCAGTTCTCGCAGCTCCGGATCACTGGGCGGCTCCTCCACATGGTAATCGTCCTTGAAGTTCCGCATCCGGATCATACGCACATGATCTTCACCCTCGTGGTACAAATAGGCGTGGCCCGTTTTGAAGTTGACCACCTGATGCATTTGTTCCTCGTTCAGATCCATGGTATTGCCGATTTCTTCGCGGTCATCCTTGGCGGTCACGCGCATGAGCACCTTGACGTTGGTCTGCTTGACCGCCTGCGGTGCAATGGCGGTAGGCAGCTGATCTGCGATCAGAATACCCTGACCCAGGGCGCGCATCTCTGCCAGCATATTCACAAACAACTCGATGGTCTTTTCGCCGGGGTCTGCACGGGAATCGCTGCTGCTCTTATTGGCCCCGATCAGATTGTGCGCTTCTTCCACCAGCAGCATATGTTTCAGCGGCGAACCGGACTTGCGGGCAATCTTGCAATACTCATAAACATAGCTAAGCAGGAACATCATCAGCAGCGATTTCTCATCGCCGTTCAGGCTGTCCAGCTCCAGAATCACCGGGCGTCCCATCAGCTCCTCCATGGGAATACTGTGGGGCGTGTCCAGCATACGGCCCTTGGAGCCGCGCCGCAGCGAGTTGAGGCGTTCCAGCAGCGAGGCCTTGAAGTCGCTCTTCATCTTGGCGTCAAAGCCGGAATTTTCCACGATATATTCCGCATTGCGGCACAGATCCGAAAGGGTGGGGGTCTCCAGCCCTTCGTCTCCGCCAACGCTGTCATCGTACCAGCCTTTTTCCAGATAGGTGCGGCGGATGGCCTGCTCCAGAAAGATGGGCAGGGGATCGAACAGGTTGAACGCGCCCACAAAGCAGGCCTGCAGCCGGGAGATGTGGTTTTCGATCTTGATGCCGGGCAGCACCTCCATGGGGTTGAAGCGGAAGGGGCTGACGCTTTCGTCGCCCAGCGTGAACACCAGCAGATCTTTCCGGAGGGCGGGCAGCAGCTTGAGGGCGCGGTATTCGGTCTTGGCCGGCTCCAGCACGATGAACGGGATCTTCTGCTCCTCCGGCACATCCCACAGCTGATACAGGATGTTGAACATTGCCGTGGTCTTACCACTGCCGGGCACGCCCACGATCAGGCCATGCTTTGCCATCTGCTGGCTGTCGAACTCCGCCGGCGTCGGCTCTGCCGACTGGTCATCCAGATAACTGCCCAGCCGGATGACGCTGCGCGCCTTTTTGCTGTTTTTCACCTCGCCCAGACCGGTATCCAGCCGGAACCCCGGGAAGTTGTCCCGTACCGGGATGGGGATGCGGAAAAAGGTCGCGATCTCTTCCACGCTGGCCAGATGGAACAGGCGCTGTGCCCGCAGGGGCAAAAGCTCATCCGGACGGTTCCAGAACGGGGTGCGCACACCGGCCGAGATGTCCACATCGGCATAGCAGGCCGCGCCCCGCTCAAAGGCGGGCTGCCCGCGCTGACTGATACGCACAAAGCCTGTGTTGCGCACGCTGTTGCTCAGGAATGCACTTGCCAGCGCAGAGGCATCGCTGCCGGAAAACACGCGGATGGCGGTCAGAAACACCCTGCTGGTCTCAAACTGCTTGTTCATCTTTTCGCAGTTGTCCACCGGGGTCTTCAGGATCGGCAGCTTTTCGCCCTGCCAAAGGATGCGGCCTGTGCTCTCGGAGCGGATCGTCTCGCCGTTCATGCTCTCCCGCAGCCGACGGAGGTTGCCGTTCATCCAGTTCTTTTCATCCTCCAGATAGGTGGTCGGGCACAGGGTCACCTCCAGCACAGCCGGACCGTTGTGCTGCATCAGTGCCTGACAGATCTGCTCCATGGTGTTTTCTGCCGCAGTCCATGCATACGGCACATAAAACTCCTGCGGCTCCGCATGGTACTGCGCCGGATAGGCAGCACCGTGGTAGACCTCTTCTTTTTTAAAGATCTCTGCCGCCTGCCCGGCCCACTCTGCCGAGAACACCTCCGGTGGGCAGTCTGCCTCCGCCACACGCTGGAAGCTGTATTCGTTCCGCGGCAGGGCATTGCGGATGGACGCATCTGCCTGTTCCAATTCCTGCTCCGTAAGTGCCCGGCTGCCGGCATGGCGGAACACAAAATACTGCTCCAGACGGTCTGCCGTTTTGAGCAGGCGCATACTGCAGGCCCATGCTGTGCCCAGACTATGCAGCTGGCGCAGCATCAGCAGCTGGCGGCTGCCTACCGCCGAGGAGCGCTGATCCTTTTCTTCGCACAGATAGCCGAACCGCTGGTGGGTAAAATTGGGCAGGGAAGTCAGCCGGTACACGATGCAGCTGCTGACCGCCGGCTGCCGGATGCAGGTCCAGCTGTCACGCTTTACGGTATTCCACACAGTAATATTGCTCATGCTTTTTCCTCACATAGATCCCCCGAAAAACAAAGGCGGGCTGACACACAGTTTTGCATCAGCCCGCTGTTTTTCAGGTCAGCGGTAGTCGTCCTTCCGGCGGGCGATCTGCTGCTCCATTTCATTCATGCTGCGAGTCTCCTGCTGTTCTGCGGAGGCCTTCTGTGCAAACATCTCTTCATTCAGCTGCTTGATGCACTCAAATACAGCATCGTAAATGCGGCTGATCTGGCCGTTGATGTTCTCCTGGAAAGAGTGCAGGAAAATGGAGTCCTCCCAGTTGTCCCAGGCCGCCGTCCATGCTTTTTCCTGCTGTTTGCACTTTTTGTTGTGTTCCCGCAGGGCATTGACCTGCTGCTTTGCGCTGTAGCCGTACCATATCAGAGCACCGCCCACCAGGGTCACGATTAGTGCGGGAACCGGGGAATCATAGTTTTCCATGCTCGCCATCATCCACAGCACACCGATCACTGCGATCAAGATGCCCCAGATCATCCAGGAGGCTCTTTTCAGCAGATCCGCATCGAGTTTGACCGGCTTTTCCGGCACCTTCGGCAGATCCGGCGGCGTGATGAAGGTCTTTTCTTCCACAAAGGTAAATTTACCCACATGGTTGAACTGGACCAGGCAGGACAGTGGGTTCACTGCGCTGCTCTTAGGCTGCACACAGCAAACCCGCTGGCGGACATTGCTGCGATCCCACTGGATGTCACGCACTGCCACAGTAGCCGGAACATTGTTGGCCTGCAGCTTTTCCTCCAGCTTCTGCATATATTCGGCCTGGGTCACCGTATTGAGTTCTTCCGTGTAAAAATGCTGGCGTTTGCTGTCCTTCTGCAGCCAGCTCCACAGCTCCGTAGAGGACATATAGTCCTTCTCAGAAATATCACTGCGGTACTTGGTGGACGAACCGGATCCCTGTGCATCCCTGATCTGCTTCTCGGCTGCATCATTGGCTTTTTTCTTCTGGTCTTCCAGCGTGGTGTTCACCTTTTTGTTGATCTGGTCGGCCAGATTCTTTGCACCGCTGAACGCCTTGCCTGCCGCATCCGTCACCGTGTCTTTTACCGCAGACATATCCACAGCCGGTTCCAGCTTGTTTCCGCAATTTTCGCAATATACTGCCGATTCCGGATTTTCTGTTCCGCATTTTTTACAGACCTTGAACATGATATATGACCTCCTCATGATTTTAGGGTGGTTTCATTATATACCCTCTTTTTCGCCCGTTCAATGCTCCAGATCGCCTTTTGTTTCTTCATCCAATTTGGGACGGAAATTTTTGTCATCTTTAACAACCATTTTTATTTTCATAACTATTTTTTCTGTGTTATACTTTTATCATGAGTTCCAAAGGAGGAATTTCTATGATTTGTCCAAAATGCGGTAAAGAAGTTCGCGATGCTGCCAAATTCTGCGGTCATTGTGGTGCGCCGCTAGCAAGCGCCCCGGCTCCTGCGCAGAATAAGAAGGCTTTTCCTGTTTTTTTACGCATCGGGTTCGCAGTCCTTTGCATGATCGCGCTCGTTTTTCTCTTTTCTGCGTTACAAAAACGCAATACCGCGCGGCTGGCTGTACAACAGGAACTTATGGCGTTTGCTGATGTTCTGCCTTCTGTCTCTACGTCGGAGCTTTATGAGGTCGCCGACTATACCGCACCCAATGTGACCGGCGTTTATTGTACGGCCGATGGCGATTATGCCATCCGGGCAGAAGTATCCGGCTTTGACAACGGTATTCTTACCGTTATTCTCGGCATCGACAGCACCGGCCGTGAATGCGGAATTTCCGTTGATGGGTCCAAGCAGACCAACGGGGTCGGCAGCCATGTTGCCGATTCCGATTATCTGGCGCAATTCTCCGGCATGGATGCTTCCGTGGATGTTGTTCTGAATGAAAATTTTGATGGCTACAGCGGCGCTACCGTTTCTTCTACCGCGCTGTTCAATGCCATCAACGATTGCCTTCGCTGCTACCGCGACCTGACCGATTAAGCGGCAGTCTGCGTTATGGCGGCCTTGTTATCTTAAACAATGGAGGAATTTCTATGACTTGTCCAAAATGCGGTAAAGAAGTTCGTGACGGAGCCAAATTCTGCGGATACTGCGGTGCACCCTTGACTGCATCTACGGCAGTTGTCTCACCGCGCGTCCGCTCAAAGCGAAAAAAAGGACTTTTGCTTGCGATACCACTCATTCTGGTCTTGATCGCAGGTGCAGCTTTCGTACTGAATCGAACGCATAGCGAAGGCACTGCCGTTGATGCATCTTCTGATTATGTCGTAGTTTACGCCGACAACAGCTACACGTTGATTCCCCTCAATAATAAGTATGAAAAGGTTCCGCTGGGCACGATCGTTTGTGGAGATCCTTCCGACGATTCTGTGCCGGAGGTTCAATTCAGCCCGGACGGAAAATATGTTTTTTTCTACACGACCGATCCCAACGGTCAAAACATTCAGCTTTGCCGTGCGGAATGCAGCAAGCTGACGACCGACCTGAAAAAGAACCGGAAGCTTTATGCCGCCGTTTCTACAGAGCAGTTCTGTTATGACCTTACTCCTATGGAGAACGGCATTTTGCTGCTTTACAGCGAAGGCACCGGTCAGAGTTCCTATTTTGATGGCTCCAGAATCACGAAGCTGCCTGAGGACTGGTATTCAATCACATTCGATGCGGCAGGAAATTATGTTTACTGGTCTGATGATGCGATCTGGCGTGTTTCGGGAGGAGACCTTTCCGCTGCCAGACAGATCGATACCGGTATTGACCGCAGTTCCGTATATTTTCTGGATCCCGATGATCTGCTCTATCAGAAAAACAACACGGTCTATCAGATCGACTCCGATGGGACGCCTCACAGCATCGCAGAAGGCTTTTCCGTTATTTATGGATCGGATGATACGGTCTATTATCTCGGCGGACCCGAAGGCAGCTTTGAGCTATTCCGCTGGAAGGACGGAAGCGCCTCTCTTGTAGCAGATCAAATTTTGTGGCACAGCTACGATCAGGACACGCAGAACAGTAAGCTTCTGCAATACTCCACCCCGGATAGCGACATTCTCTTTGATCTTTCTTCCGGTCAGTATGCAGTTGCTACCAAAGCTGCAGAAGCATCTCTGGAACGCTGCGCATCGGAAAGCGGGATCTACGACCCTGCAGAAACCAGCTTTTTTATCACCGAGTCTTATTTTTATGTGGTCTGCGATGATGCATTCTTTGCTTCGGCGCTGACAGATCATGTCATGGGTGACTTTGAGCAGATCTGTACCGGAGTATATCCGCTCGCACAGGCCGGAGACACGATTTACTGTACAGAATATCGCATAGATTCGGACAATGCTTACGATTTTGACACGATCGATCTGTATGCTGTAAAGGACGGCGGGATGTATCTGGTCGCACCGACGATCTTCCCGACCTCACTGAACATTTATGCCGATGGTGTGATGATCTCAGACGGCGCCGGCACACATGGACCCGTTTGGGGACGTGCAAAAGAAGGCTCCGCTAATCTGCCCAACGCCCTCTACGTCTCAAGTTATCTCGGAAATGAACGATTCGTATATGGAACGGTGGACGAGCTTTATTTTTATGATGCGCACAGTGCAGAGCCTGTAAAGCTGTTTGATGACCCTCGTTGGGTCTGGTGTTCCGCAAGCAAGGATTTCGATTTTACTCTGGGTATTTATGATTGATCTCAAGCTATTTTGATGGCATCGCAAGCAGCTTTTGCTCTGTCATCGTTCTGACAGGCTAAATCCGTCCGCTGTCCCGCAAAGCGGTGCTTTCTCTTTGCTGCCAGCATCGACCACCGGCGGTATCTCAACGCAAAGCAGGAGATCTGCCGCCGCAGAAAGGAACAGGCTATGCTCATTATCTTATATGGAACCGCAGGCAAGATGGGAAAATTCTCCCGCGACTACTTCCGGAGACAGGGCTTTCCGTTCATCCCGAAGCTGAGTTATTTTTCGCCCGAGGCGGCTGTGGTAGCACGGTATGAGCCGCGCAATCGGGCCACACAGGAAGAGGTGGAGGCCTGCGACTTCACCTATTGGCACAATGGCATTTTGGCGGGCCTGAACAAATCACAGCTTTTGGACGCAGTCCATGGAAAGGCCAACGCCCTGCTCACCTTATCTACCGACAATGTTGATTTTGTCCGGGAATTGAAAACGGCATATGGCGGCTATGTCACCGTGATCGGCGTATACATTGACGACACCACCCTGAAGCAGATCTTTCTGGAGCTGGATGAGCTCAAGCCGATGACGGCGCGGGAGCTGGAGTCACGGCTCAAGACCGGGCAGGATATCAAACGCCATCTCTCCCGGGACCGCAGCTTATTTGATGAGCTGGCGATCTACGGCGGTGAGGATTCACTCTTTGATCAAAACGCGCTTCAGGAGCAGTATGCGGCCATTATTCAAAAGGCCAGCCGCCGCGAAAAAGAATTGAATGATAAAAATTATATCAAGCTGCCCTACATCGGCACGGAGGACTATGTTTTTGTCAGCTATGCTCACGACGATAAAAAGCAGGTCTACCCGATTTTGAAAAAGCTCCAGCAGATGACCTGCCGCGTCTGGTACGACGACGGCATTCAGGGCGGAGAAAACTGGCGCAGGATCGTTGCCGGAAAGCTGCAGGAGCCAAACTGCAGTACTGTTTTGTGGTTTCATTCCCACGCCTCTTCTCAGAGCGGTCCCGTGGCAGGAGAGCTGGAGCTTGCGCAGAGTATCCACAAAAAGATCGTTCCCGTTCTGATCGATGATGTGCCGCTCAAAGGAGAGGAGATCCTGATGTTCCCCGGTGCAAACCGGTTGGACCTCCGGTCTGATGGATTTTACGCAAGGCTGAGAGCCTCCATCCCTGCTTCCTCCTTTGCGGCAGAGCATGCGGGAGATACGGAAATATAAGCATTTTATTGTGGACAGAGGAGCATCCCCTGACGGCATCCATCCTGAAGTGAAGTCAGATGCTTTGCACAGCACGCGCTGTCAGATCCACGAGAAATCCGGAGTCGGTCTGGTAGAAGAACATCCGGTAGATCATCCTGAGCGTCTGCAGATGCTCTGCGCGAAGCTGATGCACCGCCCACAGGCTTGGCAGCAGAAGCAGCAGTGCTCCTGTCAGCACACAGAACCGGATGTGCGCCTTGCGGTTCCGCTCGCGGACGACCCAGTAGCGGCATTGATCCGGGTCATCGATGGCCTGCAGCTCCCAGTCCAGACAGCAGCGGCGGAACCAGTCGCTCAGCAGCAGCCACACCAAAAGCAGCCCGGCTCCCAGCATAGGTGTCCGGGAAACAGTCTCTAAGCCGAACAGCCATTCCAGCGGGGCCAGATTTACGGCCACAGCAAACAGGCCGCCCGGTTCCCGGCAGATATCCCCCGCGGGGCTCAGCCAGACGGCAAGCACAAGCCCCGAATACAAGATCGGGATCAGCTCCGGGGAAACCATGCCCCCGTATAGTTCCGGCTTCTGATAGAAGAGGATGCCGGTTGCCGCAGAGCTTATACCGCCAGCCAGCCAACCCGGCAGGTGTTTTTTGATTTTTTTCCATTTCATGATCCTGACCATCCTGTTCGTATGTATGCTCTCTGATTTTGTTTCTCTCTGTTGTATCAACAGCATATAACGTCCCGATGCAAAGTTCCTTACGGGGAACGCGATTTTTGCCCGGGGAGAACGTTCGTACGATCCATCTGTTCAAAAAAACGGAGCTGCTGCACAAGTCATTTTCTGTGCAGCAGCTCCGTTTTGCAGTGGATCACGGTTTTTCCATGATCTCTGCAAGGATCTGCCCGATGTTCAGGATATCGCTGCGGTCGCTGATCGTAATGATCCCCAGTTCGTCGCCGCGCTTTTTCTGAAGCAGATTGGCCTCCTTTTTGGAAAGATCGTCGTCATAAGTATTGCCCACGATGACCTGTGAAGCGCCGATCCCGAACCGGTTCACCAGACTGTCCAGCTTGTAGTAATAATCGGCCTTCAGCGTCGCGACAGCCTTGCACTCCACGATCATGCTCCGGAAACCTTTCGTCAGCACGAGATCCAGTTCATTCCTGAGGTCTGCCCAGCAGAAGGTGTAGCCGGTCACCACATCGTCAAAACAGCCGCTTTTCAGAACGCTGTAATAGATATAGATCTCCAGGATCCCGCCGGCGCAGGTCATGAGTTTCCGAATGCGCGGAGAGGTATAGACGAAGCTTGCACCGGTACCGTCTTCCCGCAGCTTCAGGGCGCGGATAAAGCCTTTTTCCTGCAGCATTCTCAGCACCGGAAGCCCGCAGTCCGACAGATAGGAAATATCGGCATCGTCTACCTTCAGATCGTTGCAGCAAAACTGGAAATACTGATAAGTTCCCACCGTCCGCCGCTCCATGCGGGGCGCGTAATAGGGGAGCAGGATCTGCGGTTCGCAGAAGATCTTCTCGATGTCCGCATAATAAGGCTGCGGTGTATGGAGCGTGAGTTTGCAGGTATCGCTGGTGTAGCGGACCACAGAGGAATCCTCCCGGGCCAGTCCGAGAGTCATCATTTGCCGCAGCAGCTTCCGGACACTGTGGAACGTGTAGTCCGGCAGAAAGAGATCCAGTACCGCATCTTCTGCATAACGCACTGCACGCTTTGGAATGGATACCTTTACAACGGCACTCTTGTCATAGCGCTCGAGATCTGCGCAAAGCCGGTTCCAGCTTTTGACACTTGTATCAAAGCTTCCGCAGCTGGTCGTATAGATCTCCCACAGTGTTTCGTAATCTTCGGCCAGTTCCGGCGCATTGAACGTACATTCGGAAGCATTGGCCAGTGCAAACATATCCTGCACCCGGATAAAGGCGTCGGTTTTTACATACTGTAAAGAATCACAGCCGCTGGTATCTGTGAACCGCTTGTGCTTCCAGTCAAACTGGAAATGGGGTTGCCCCAGTTTTTCCAGTCGGATGAAAAAGTCTGCATTTTTACGGGTAAGGCTCGGTGCAAAGGGCGCGTTCCCGTAATCATAAAGATCCACAGGCGTTTCTTTCAGTGCCTGCAGGAATTTCTCGCCGGCTTCGTCCGGGTCTGCCACATCCACAAGCCGAACCGCTTCCAGTTCTTCCTTCAGGCCTTCCAGCACCTGCCCCAGTGCTTCCCGGTGTTCATCCGGGACGCAGCTCAGGCAGCAGACCAGAAGCCGAATGCTGCAGTGCGTCTTGCTGCCGTGGAAATAGTTCAGCACAGCGCGCAGCTTTTTGCCCAGAAGATCCGCTCTTGAATCCTCGTCGAAACAGTAGAAATAGCAGAGCCGCTCCGGGTTCAGCACGGTAGCGGCTGCCACACTGGAAAAGACCGCCTCGCTCCGGCCGCCCTCACGGCGGCCATCCTCCAGCACAGCGGCCATGGAATGCGCATACCGGTAGGTCAGAATAAAGGGGATGGCTTCCACCAGGATCTTGTCGTTGGCCTTGTAATCCCGATACAGATTGCTTTCGATCACAGGGAAGAACAGCTTTTGAAGAACTGCCAGCCGCTCCATAAACCGGGCACTGCGCTCTCCGGGCAGCCGGGCAGCGGCCTTTTTCAGCTGATCCTGATAGCGGCCGTACTGGCGGGAGTAGCTTTCGCTGCCGCGCAGGATATTCTTCAGCGCAAGTTCATACTGCCCCAGTGCCCGGATCGCCTCGTTTTCGTCCGGTGGAAGCTGGTCGCGGAGAAACGCCAGTTCTGTCTGGTAAGAGGAGCTGCGGCAGAATTCCTCCGCGCTCTGTTTGAAGCAGCGGTGCAGTTCGACGGACATTCGATCCAGTTCGTCCAGCGAAGCATCCACCGGCCCATTGTCCCACTTGGCATGGTGATCGGCCCGGTACGCATCGGTTTCCAGCGGGGCGCCGACCCGACTGCGCACCATGCAGGGATGCGTCAGGTTTGCCTCATCTTTGACGGAACCGCGGGCCACGCAGCTTTGCAGATCCAGCGTTCCATCCGGAGTCCGCGGAGCTTTCCAGCCGCACACAGCACGGTCAATGACCCAGCGGCGGTGCTCCATGGCGACCAGCTGGTCAAATTGTTTCCGGGCGGCCGGGTCAGTCTGACGGCGCTCCAGAAGCTCTGCGAAACGCCGCGCACCTTCTTCCATGCTGTCATAGCGCAGATGGATGCTGCGCAGTTTGTACCGGATCGAGAGGACGAAAGAGATCGACGAGGCAAAATTGTAGCGTTCTCGCGCAGTCTTGCCGGAAAAAAGAGCGCTGCGCTCTGCGGCGACATCGGTGTTCCGCATACTCATCCATGAGATGTGGGTATTAAAAGCCATTTCTGCCAGATCCCTGTCAATGGAGGAGATCTCCAGCGGCTTATTGATCCAGACCGGGTACAGCATTCCCGTCTCGTCGGTTTCAGTTCCTTTTCCGGAGAGCGTATAGGCCACCGGGCATTTTCCGCAGAATGCTTCCCGCATGGCCCGGGCAATGTTCTGGCTCAGTGCATCATCATCCAGTGCCACAAAGATATAGCTGTATTCTTTCCGGCTGCTCCGGGCGGCATCTGCCATCTGTTCTGCCAGACTGCCGTTGATGCTGCACAGGTGAAGGGCGCTGTCTTGTTCCAGCAGCAGTTGGGTCGGCGACAGAAAATCCAGCGTTGCAAATGCGGTTTCTTCTTTTCCGTCCAGAGAGCCGTCCACATTGACAAATTCCGGCAGGGCAGGGCGGAAGTCCAGATAGGCTTTTTTGCTGGCAGCGGGGTCGTCCGAGACAGCCAGAAGGTTCAGGCTGGTGCCGATCATCTGCCCGGCCTGCAGGCAGCAGTCTATAAAAGTCTGTCCATAAGAAGAGCCGGCTCCCAGTAGCAGGACGTTCAGTTCCTGTGACGTTTCATCAACACCCTGATAGAGCGGATGCTCATACAAAAGCTTCTGGATGGCGATGCGGGGATCGGCCAGACCTGTATTTCGGTGCTCCCGCTGCCGGTCAAGCAGCATCTCCAGCTGACGGACAGCCGCTTCCAGATCTGCCTTCAGGTCATCGCAGCACGGGTAACGTTTATAGGGGGAGGGCGCAAGGCATTTCTGCAGGATGCCGCAGATGCGTGAGAGCAGGGCAGCGTCCGAGTTCACGACGGACTCAAACAGTGCAGACCCCTTGACCAGCATGGGAATGCGGGAATAAAAGCGATCCTGATACAACCCGTCCGGGATGTTTTTGGAAAAAACAACGGCGTGGAAGAGCGTTGCGCCGATGGAATAAATATCGGACAGATCATTTTTAACGCTCTCCGGGGCGTGATAGCCCTTTGTGCCGACGACCGTCAGCTCTTCTCTTTTTGCATCGTAACGGCGCAGCGTATTGATGTCATACAGGGAGATGCTGTTCGGCCGGACCCGGAGATCACTGTCATACAGCAGCATAAAATTAGAGGGCTTGATGTCCAGATGCAGCAGCCCGGCGGTGTGCAGCGCCTTGATGCAGTCGGTCAGAGAAACCATCACAGACAGGATCTCGTGCAGCTTTTTCTCCGGCCGCTGCGCAGGTGCTGCCCGCAGCTCGTCCAGATAGGTCTCAAAGCTCTTGCCGGAAAAGCCCGGCGACCAGAAATAGACGGTTGGACGAACCGGTGCTCCGGCAGTCCGCAGCTCCGTCATGGAGTTGAAGAGCCTTTCCAGAAGCCTGGTATGCTCGGCATCGGCAGCCGGGCGAACGACCGGGCAGCCGTAAAGGAACTCTCCCTGCTGGATATAGCTTTTCAAAACCTCGTTCCGGGGGTCCTCTTTCATTGCTTCCAATAAATGATCGTAGGCTCTCCGGTAGTTCCTGCACAGCTCCTCAAACGTCCGCACCGTGCCGCAGCCGGGGATAAGCTGGCCATCGGGCAGCCGCTCCAGCGCATAGTACTCGCCCTCTGTCTCGCAGGGATAAAACTCCTTTAATTTTCCGGTTTCGATCCTGCCGTCCGGACAAATACGGGTGGCTTCGTAGCAGATACTGGAGCTTCCGGCCCCTACCACCGAGTGCACGGTATATCGATCCGGCGAACGTCCGTCCGGGCTTCGGGACAGCAGGATGCTGCCTGTCAGGTATGCACGATGATCCTCTCCCATAAAAACTTCCTTTCTCTTGAGACCGGCGCTCATCGGCGGTCTCGTATCAGGGCGATATAGCTGCAATCGTCTGCCGGGGTGCTCCTCCGCAGCGTCCGATCCAGCTGCTCCCAATTCCGGGCTCTCCATGCTTCTGAAACGTTTTTTCGGTGCAGCACCTGCAGAAAGCCGTCTGAGCAGAGCAGAATGCCTTCCCCCAGTCCGATCCGGGTCTCCTGCACCTCCACCGCCCGGGCGGCTCCGATCGTTGTGGTCAGGCAGGGCCGGCCGCCATAAGCGCCGGGAGACAGCAGGGAGACCGTTTTTTCCGTGCCAAGGCGCAGAATGCCGCCGTCGCCTAAATTGACCAGAACCGCGTACCCGGTCGCCTTTTCCAGAAACGCCAGAGCAAGCGTGCTGCCGTAATCCTGCAGCGGCTCCTCCGGGGCTTTGTTTTGTTCGATCTGATATAAGATCTGTTCGGTCAGAAGGTAAGCCAGCTTCCGGGGTGGGGAGCGGAAAAAATCGGCGCCTTCCCATGCCAGAATTTGTCCGGCGGCTTCGCAGGCCAGCCGCGCCCCCTCTCTGCTTTTCCGGCAGCCGGAAGCTCCGTCGGCAAGTACAAGAACTGCCTCCGCGGCTGTTTCCCAGCTGTAAAGCTGATCCTGATTTTTCTGTCCGCGGGACAGATGATACACTCCGCATTGACTGAATGAATGGATCTGCATCGTGTGTGCCTCCTTTTGTTTTTCCTGACAAAAGCTTACCCTCTGCCCGGAGGAAAACGCGATGGGGGAAGCACCTCTCAAAGGTACGGCGACAAATACTGGGTGGTGTCCAGCAGATAAAGATAGAGCTCGCACACCAGATACATATCCAGAATGATCTTGCTGCTCAGGGGCTGGAAGCGGGCCTGCTCCAGCAGCGGGCTGATCGCTCCTGCGTAATCCTCATATACCTTTGCAAAGGTATCCATGGTGTCCGGATCAATGGTGGCGATGTAATAATTGAAGTGCAGGATCATCAGCTCACTGCGGGTGATCCGCTTCATCAGGCGGCGGGACAAGATGCCGGAAAGGCCGGTGACCAGTGCATCTGCATCGGCAATATACTGCTTGCTGACCTTTTGGAGGAAATATGTCAGCTGCGGGTCCCGATATTCCCGACTGCCCAGATAGAAGGCAGATGTGATCTGCACCGGGCAGTCCAGCTTTGCCAGAAGCGCGTCCTCGGCTTCCCGGCTCCCGGCTGCATTTTTCTTATAAGGGGAGAGGCCCTGCAGCTCCTTGCCCCGGCTTGTCCGGAGCAGCCGGACGGTGTAGCCCATTTTTTCCAGCTGACAGCTCAGCCTTTTGATCTCGGCCTCCTGCTGCTCCTCCGTCTTTTCTCCGAGTTTTTCGGAAAGCGAGCAGCGCAGCACCTTCAGCCGGGGAATGTCATACCCGATCTCTGCCAGCCGTTTCCACGCATTGAGCACGGTAACCGCCTCCGTCCCGGTATCTGCCGCGTCCTCGCTGTCGCTGCCGTTTTTCTGCTGCTCAAATTTCAGGATCTGCCTGACTGCACCAGAGAAATGCTTTTCAATCTCCCGCTGGAGCAGGATCCGGTCCGGAGCCGTCTCGCGTGCCAGTACATGGAGCAGCTCGACCATAAGCTGCCGCATATGGATATTGTACCGACCCGTTTTGGAGCGGACGCGGTCGTCCAGCGCTGCGACCACGCGCAGAAAGTCCTTGTCGGCAGAAAAGGTGTGCTCCAGCTGGCTGCGCAGATTCCAGCGGAAGGGTGTACTGTTGATGTTCAGCTCCTCTGCAATGCAGCTGTTCACGTCCTGATTGGGGCCTTCCGTATTTCCGTCAAAGAAGCTGGGCCGCTCGTGATCCTGCCCGGCCAGATATTCCTCGGCCAGATCCTGCGCCGTGTTTTCGCCGGAGGCGATCATAATGCGGTACTGCCCCACCGCCTCCGGCGACAGGACCAGATAATTTCTCGCGATGAAGGTCGGCAGCTGATCCGGTGTTTTTTCCAGAAGCTCCCGGAACAGCTCCTGCTTATAGACCAGCGTTCTTTCCTCCGCCGCAGACGGCAGCCGGAGGGGGCGCTTTTTTTCTTTTTTCAGCGAGGTGGCTTTGCGGATACAGGCCGAGATCAGGCGTTCTGCCGCATCGATCCGTTCACCGGGCGTCAGAGCCAGCTCGGTATGGGACAGGTAGTAGAGATAAATGCACTCCACAAAGCTTTTATAATTGATGCCTTCTCCGGTGGGTTCCCGTTCGATGGTCTTTGCGTGGCTGAATGCGGGGTCCAATGCCTGCAGAAGATCGTTGCTGTAAAAATCATGAAAGAGATTGCTCTCCACGTCCCGGTCCCGCTCCCGGCTGCCGTCCAGAGAAAACGTCATGCCGAACATCAGCGCAAAATGATACAGTGCCACACGGGTCTTTCCGTTTCCCCGGAAGCTGGCCGAGGCGAGGTCGTTGCACAGGCTCAGCAGCTCCGAATCCGCAGCCTTTGCCGACTCGGCATCCTTTTTGTCCTGCACATAAATGGTGTCCATATTGTCCGCCGCGCCCGTTCGGCTTACCCGAGGGATCGTTCGCAGCTGCCTGCGAAGGTCAATCTCCACGCTGTCCGCAAGCTGCTTCGCAGCTTCTGTATCTGCAGCTCCGCTCTGCTCTGCCGCCTCGGCACACTGCTGCACGCGCTCCAGTACGGAGGGCTTTGCCTTTACACGCCGGCGCGCCAGAAAATCGTCGATCTGCCGCAAGGTTTGTGCAGAAAGCTCCAGCTGCTCCAAAGCCAGCCGGGTCCGGTAATTCGTCACGCGGCGGACAATGAACTGCAGTGTCTCTGCCGGACTCAGTTTTTTGGCATCGGCTGCCGCCAGATACTGCACAAAAATCGCATCGGTGATCCTGTCTGTCAAAAAGGCACGCTTCTTTTCCTCCGGCAGGCTGCGCAGCTCCTTCTGATCCGCCGGGGTCAGATGCTTCTGTGCCCATTCCAGCGGCATTGCCGTGCGGTAGCGCTTGAAGGAAGGGCTGCTGCCCAAGAGAAACTTCTTCAGGATCACGACCCGAACGGGCTCCTGCTTATACTCCGGTGCAAGCCGCCGGACCAAACGCTCCATGAAGTCAGAGCCTCTGGGAAACTGCAGATACATATTGTAAAACGCATTCAGCAGCTCGGTTTTGATCTCGTCCCGGTCCGGGATGCTTTTCAGCAGTGTGCGGTCCTCCACCAGCTTCTGCGCGTTGATGCCCTGTTGAGCAAGGCCGCGTGCCTCGCACAGCCGCTCCAGATCGTTCATGCGGAACTTTTGGACAGTTTTCGGAACACGATCCAGCTGCGCCAACACACGTTCAAAGTCCTCCCGGCTGTAATAGCTGCTCAGATCCTCCTTTAGCTGTTCAAACAGACGGTCCATGTTTTCGGTGATATCAGGGGAGCCGGCCATAACGCATCCTCCTTTTTCTGCGCGGTTTCAAAATAGAATTTTCAATGCAGTCATTATACCATTTCCGTCAGGATGTTCCAATGACAGGATTGGCCAAAATTTTGCCGTGTTTTTTTGGAAAAAAGGCATCTCCCCCTCCGGAAAGCATCAAAAGGCGGTGGGATAGTATTCTCAGAATCCAAAAAGAGAGGAAGGATCCCAAATGGCACTGACCACGGATTACAGCGGCCGCATCCTGCACGGCCAGAAACGGGACTATCATCTGGACGCTCCGCTGAACGGCGGTTCCGGCGGCGAGGGACGCATCTATACCCTGCAAGGGGACAGCTCCCTTGTTGCAAAGCTCTACCACGAGGACCGCTACGTCAAGGCACCCCATGACCGTGCTTACCAGAAGCGCAAGCTGGAGGCTATGCTGAAGCTGAAATTCGATCCGCGCTATCAGGGCAGCTGGTGCTTTGCATGGCCGCAGGATATCCTGCTTGAGCAGGGCCGGATGGTGGGTTACGTTATGCCCCGGATCAACACCCGGTATATGCTGAACAGCGTCTACAACGACACCCGTGCACAGATGTTCCCTCACTGGACCTGGCGCACCATGACACAGGTGGCCTACAACCTGTCGGTCAACATTGCTTCGCTGCACCGCAGCGGCATCGTTGCGGGCGATCTGAACCCGGCCAACATGATGGTAGACCCCAGAAACCATCTGGTCGTGATGATCGACTGCGACTCCTATGATGTGTACGATCCGGATACGCAGGAGCATTTTCCCTGTATGGTAGGTACTGCCGAGGTACTGGCCCCCGAGCTGCAGATGGTGGGCGACCTGAGCAGCCCCAAGGCCAGATTCACAAAAGAATCCGACTGCTTTTCGCTGGCGGTGCTGATCTTCAAGCTGCTGATGAACGGCTATGACCCCTTTGCCAAGCGCAGCCTGAGTTCCAACCGCTCCTCTGCCGTTCTGGCCGGTGCGAACATGGACATTCTCACGGGAGCCAGCATCTATGTGAAGCCGATCCCCGGCAAGGCCCGCCCCGTGGGTGCACCGGATTTTTCCATCCTGCCGCAGGAAATACAGGATCTGTTCCGAAAGGTATTTCTCTACGGTCCTTACCCGGATTTCATGCAGAAGCTCGCGCTGCGTCCCGGTGCTGCACAGTGGTGTGCGGCGCTGGATCGGATGTATCTTTCCATGGATGAGGCCAAGGGGCAGATGGTGAAGTGCCGGGCAAATGAGCACCACCTGTATCCCAAGGGCCTTTCCGACTGCCCGTGGTGCCGTGCGCAGAAAGAGCTGGACGACGTTATGAAGCAGATGTTTCCGAGCGCCCCAGCCGCACCGTCGCCTCCGGCAGGCTCCCCCGGTGGCACACCTGCGGCTGCCGGTACCGCGTCCGGGGTACAGCGGTCGCCATGGCTCTTTCTGTTCCTGATGGCCGGGTGCAGCAGCCTTGGCGCCGGGCTCTTCGGCCCGGCTCTGGCGGGTTCTCTTGGACTTGGCGCATCGGATATGCAGCTGATCACAGGGATCGTGGGCTGCGTTATCAGTGTCCTGATCGCTGCGCGTTACTGGAAGCGTTACTCCGGCGCAGCCTCTGTCTGGCCCTACTGGCTGTTCGGCCTGAGCATGATCCTGCTGGCACCGCTGGCCGTGTTCGTACTGGCGGGTCTCCTTGCTCTGGTGCTGGAGATTCTGAAGCTCATCTTTCTGTGCATCTTTGCGCTGGGGATTCTGAGCTCTCTGTGCGGCGGCTGATGCAGGAGGGAGGAGGAAATGCACACGATGAAAACAAAAGGCTCTTTCTCTCTGCGCCGTCTGCTGCGTATGGCCCTGCCCCTTCTGGTTGCGCTGGGGATCTCTGCCCTGTATCTGATATTCCGGCAGCAGCTACAGCAGCTGGCTCTGCTTGGCTACGGCGGGCTGTTTGCAGCCTGTCTGGCTGCAAATTCCACCGTTTTGCTGCCAGCCAGCAGCACGCTGTTCACTGCCAGTGCATCCATGGCTCTGAATCCGGTTTTGTGCTGCCTGATCGGTGCTGCCGGGGCGGCAGCCGGAGAGCAGGTGAGCTACTGGTGCGGCCGCTCCGGCGCACAGGCCGCACCAGAGCCTGCCCGGGCAGACCGCTTTGCGGCACTGGTGGCAAGCTACGGCGCCTGGGCCGTGCTGCTCTTTGCCTTTCTGCCGCTGCCGCTGTTCGACTTTGTCGGTCTGGCCTGCGGCGCAGCGAAAATGCCGCTGCACCGTTATATCCCCGCGTGCTTTGTTGGCAAGCTGCTGAAACTGAGCTGCTTTGTGCTGACAGCACACGGTATGCTGCCGCTATTTTTTTCCCTGCTGGCAAAATAAAATGCCCATTTTTTGCTTCCCCCTTTTCAAAACGTGAAAAAGAGGGAGTTTACTTAGATCACAGCAGAGGGGAACCGCTCCTCTGCACAGGAAAACAAAAATAAAGGAGAAACTATTATGGCTACCGAACGTTTTGCAAGTCTGCCCCCGATCGACATCACCGAAGCGCACTGTCCCACCGTTATTCTCAGCGATGGCTCCGGTTCCATGGGTGGAATCGGTATCCAGTCGGTCAACGCCGGTCTGGCCGAATTTGGCAACGTGCTCAAAAAGGATGAGAAGGCTGCGGGCACGGTCGATGTAGAGATCATCTCTTTCAACGATACCGTCAACCGCGAGACCGCCTTTACTCCCGCCGCGAAGTATCAGGCTCCCACGCTGCGGGCTGAAGGCTGCACCGCCTTCAATCAGGCACTGATCACCGCGCTGCAGGATCTGCGCGCCCGCAAGGATCAGTACAAGACCATGGGCGTTTCCTACTTCCGCCCCATTATCTTTGCCATGACGGACGGTCTGGCCACGGACAGTGAGTACGAAGCTGAGGCAAAGCGCCTGCTGAACGAAGCCTATGACAACAAGGGCGTCACCCTGTATGTGATGGCTGTTGGCAGTGCGGATGTGGAAAAGCTGCGCAGCTACCTGCCTGGCGGAAAGGGCAAGGTGCTGAAGGCAGACTACTCTTGCTTCAAGGAGGCGCTCATCTGGTTCTCGAATTCTATGGTAAAGCTTTCCAACAGCGATCCTTCTCTCGAGAACGTGAAGACCCTGCCGACTCCTGCGTGCGTCGAGGTCTGCTGATTATAAGAAAAAAGGAGAGATCATTATGGATACCTTGAATACCTTTGCATCGCCGGTTTCTGCCCCTCTGAACGGGGAGGACCGGATCTTCACCTCGCAGGAGCCGGAGACGAAGCCCGGCTTTATGCCGCCCATGAACATTTCGGAGTCGCATCTGCCCATCGTTTTCGTGTTTGACCGTTCCCTGAGCAACGCGCTGAATGGCGGTGATGAGGAAATGCAGAACAGCGCGGCGGCCATCGAAGCCTCGCTGCAGAGCAGCGCCAAGGCTGCAGGCTGTATGGATATTCTGATCATCACCTTCGGACGTGAAGTCCGTGTTCTGCAGGGTTGGGTCTCCGGCACCGACTATCGTGTTCCTCAACTGCCCGAGGCCGACGGCGAGACCCCTCTGTACGAAGCGCTGGAGCTGGCGCTGGACAACCTTCAGCAGCGCCGTACCATGTATCGTCAGTTCGGCATGAGCAGCTACGTTGGCACCATTATTCTGGTGACCGACGGTGCCGCCACGGACTCCGAGCGGAAGGACGCCGTCCTTGCCCGTCTCCATGACATGATGCACCGCAACAAGGTCTGCATTGTGCCGCTGGGTGTGGGAAAGCAGGTCGATTTCGGCGACCTGAAGGAGATCGCCGACAACGGCCCCATCCTCAAGGCTGCCGATGCCTCCAATTTCAGCGAGGCCATCAACTACCTGACGGACAGTATGTCTGACCTGCTGGTGCACAGCGGCCCGAGCAACCAGACTACGGTCGTGGATGTTCTGAAGGGTCAGACGGCACAGGATGCCCCTGAGCCCGAGGACGATAACTGTCTGGATATGTGATGCTCAGGCGGCCGCCCGAAGTGTACATGAGCGGAAGGGGAGAAGATTCCATGAACGTTATTACGGAGAGTCGGCAGCTTTATCAGCTGTCGGAGGATTCCTTCGGGGAAGGAGGTGAATCCCGGGTCTATGGCGTGGAGGGGCAGCCCTCCCTTTGCGCCAAGATCTATAAAAAGGTAAAGCCTGAGCAGGAGGCCAAGATCCGTGCCATGGTGAACGAACGGTTCGACGGCATGGTGGAGGGCCGCCGCCTGTATGCGTGGCCGCTCCACCTGCTGTACGACTTATCCGGAAGGTTCGCAGGCTACCTGATGCACCGCGAGGAGGGGCAGCCGCTCTTCAACGTGATGCGCCCGGACAAGCGTGACAAGGTGTTCAGCACGCCGTATAACTGGACGCACTCCATTGCGGTAGCCTATCATCTGGCGTGGCTTTTCGAATACGCCCATGACCACGGGTACATTATTGGTGATGCCAACAGTGCGAACTTTCTGGTTCGCAGGGACGGCTCTGTGGTCGTTATCGACGTAGACTCCTTTGAGTTCACGGATAAAATCACGGGGCAGCACTACCGCACCGGCGTGGGTGTGCCCTCCTATGTGCCGCCCGAGCTGCAGGGCAGGAATATGTCCCGCAACAACTACACCGAGGCCAGCGACGATTTTGCCTTGGCGATCCACCTGTTTGAGCTTCTGGTGGGTGCGCATCCGTTCTCGGCGGCGATCCAGACCACCGACCAGAGGTCGCTTCCTTACAGCGATGCAACGTACAATATCGTGCACGGCATCTGCCCCTGGTTCCGCCAGACACCCAATGTGAAGGTCCCGCCTTATGCACTGGAGCTGACTGCGCTCCCGGCAAAGTTCCGCACGGCATTCGGATATACCTTCACATACGATGAGAACACGGTAAGCGCTGCCATTCCCAACCGCGTAAAGGCCGGCATTTACAAGATGCTGCTGCTGGAGCTCTACCGCCGCCGCTCGTTTGTGACCTGCAGCGCCAACCCTGCCCACCGCTACCTCAAGGATCACAACCGCAGCTGTCCTTTCTGCGCAGCGGAGCAGCGTGTCCGGTCTGCATGGGAGCAGCTCAGCGGCGAACCGCCGCAGCCCGCTGTTCAGCCGGCTCCCTCCCGGCCTGCCGTATCGGTTGGTTACCCTGCCGGAAATCCGGTGCCCCGTCTTACGCCCTCGGCTTCCGGCGGTGCATCGGCCAATGCCTCCTCCGGCTCGAAGAGCAAAACGCTGCTGCGCTCCTTCAAGAGCCTGTTCAGCAAGTCCTGAGGAAGGAGAATGCTCATGAAGCGGATCCCATGGCGCAGCATCTGGCAGCGGATTTTGCAGCGTCCGGCGTGGGCAAGGGTGCCCACGGGTACGCCCATTCGCAGAGATGCCAATATGCTGTACCTCTTCATGTGTTCGGCGGGTGCAGCCTCCGGCGTGATCCTGACGAACCCGATGCCTGGGCTTCTGCCACAGCTTGCCGGTTCGGGGGAAGCGATGCTGCTCATCGGCAGCACCGGACTTTTTACCGGGTGGCTGACAGCACACTGGCTTGAGGAACGCTACACCACCGCTGCGAATGCGTGGCCCTGGCTGGCGCTCTCTGCACTCCAGCTTGTGCTGGCTCCGCTGGTTTTACTGGCCGGCGTACTCCTCATCGGCGGGGTGCTCGGCGTCATCGCGGCTGTTCTCAGCGTGATTTTTCTGTTCGTATTCCTGATCTTCCTGATTCTGGGAAGCTTCGGCGGCTGAGCCCGCCCAACAAAAGGAGAATTAGCATGGATAAATTGGAAAAAAACATCCCCGATGCAGAGCCTGCGGCTGCAGATAAGGAACCGATGGAAAAGCCGGAACGCAGCCTCTGCATCGGTCCCATGGTCTGTGCGGCACAATCCGATCAGGGGGTGTACCATATCCGGAGCAAGATCCCCTGTCAGGACAGCAGCGGCTGTATGGCGGTTCCGGAGAAGGGTCTGCTGCTGATGGCATCAGCAGATGGCGTCAGTGCCTGCCGCAGATCCGATATCGGCAGCAAGGCGGCAGTAACGGCTGCCCTGAATTACCTCAAGGGACAGCTGACGGCGCTGCCTGACGATGCCGAAGCGCGGGACTGCAAGCTCGTTACCGAGCTGCTGCCCGCCGCCTTTCAAGCGGCTCGTGACTGTGTGGAGGAGCTTTCGGAGAAGCTGAACTGTCTGACCTTTGATCTGATGTCTACACTGGATGTGGCAGTCTACGATGGTGCCTCTCTCTGGTATGCCCACTGTGGGGATGGCGGCATCGTGGTGCTGGATCAGGCGGGCACCTACCGCATGGTAACAAAACGGCATAAGGGCAAGGACGGCGACGATACGAGCAGCCATGTGGTCCCGCTGCAGGGCGACGCGAACGAATACGAGTTTGGCAAGATCGAGAATGTGCTGGCAGCTGCTCTGTGCACGGATGGTGTGCTGGACTCCTACGTTGCCAAAGCGAATCTGCATAACCGCGTTTACAGTCCGTTCATCGCACAGCTGCTGGAGCCGGCGCAGAAGGGTCATGAGGCGCTGCTGGAGCGGATCGGCGGCATCCTTGCCGCTCCGGAGTACGCCAACCGTTATGACGATGATCTGACCCTTGTGTTGGCCGCCAACACCGACGCACTCAAAACCGCCGTCCTGCCGGCCTTTGACCGGGAGGCATGGGACCGCGAAACGATGAAATTCAAGGAACAGCTGGAGAAAGCGCTGTACAGTCAGCCCTCCGCTCCGGTCGGGCCGGTTGTCAGCCATCCCGCCCGGCCTGCCGCTGTCAGGACTCGCCCGGCCCCCAAGGCCGTACCGCAGTACCGCTGTTCGGCAGCTCAGGCAGGCGCTGCGCGCGGGCAGCGTATGCAGGATGACCGCACCTGGCAGGTCGTGCAGGCTGCCGGTCTCCGTGTTCGGGGCGCACTCCGGGATCTGTCCGCCCTGATGGTCGATCTGATGGAGGACAGTCTTTACAGCGTTGAAATGGAGTATGAACAGGTGTGTCCCTACTGTGGCGCACGCACCCGCGTCTCTGTTGAGCGGGTACCCTGCTATTGTGCCTACTGCGCCCACCGACTGCGTTGATCTACCGAAAGGACGGAGTTCTCATGCCGGAAAATCCTCTGTTGGCGTTCCCCCCTCAGTTTGCTTACTATCGCAAGCTTCTCACCTCGGATGAGCAGCGGGCGTATGACCAGCTGGCAGACGCACTGGCACGCCTGCAGTTCACCGTCAAGCTCCCGCTCCTTGCCCCGGATGCTCTGAGCCGGGTATTCACGGCCTTGCGCTATGACCACCCGGAGCGGACGTTCTACATCGATTTCAACACAGCCGTCGGCTTTACCTGCCGCAGTCTCTTTGGCGGCTCTACCACTGTGAAGGTCGAGCCGCTGTTTTCACTGCCGGAGCTCCGGCAGAAGCTGGAGCTGGTCGCTGCCTACACACGCCACATCCAGCACCGCGGACAGGCCTTGGGGCTATGCAGCGAGCGGGAGCTCGCGCACTGGCTGCACGATGTGCTGGCCTCTGGCATCCACTATGGCGGCATGGAGCGCCCGGAGGCCTTTACACTGCTGGGCGCGGTGGAGGGAGAGGCCGTGTGCGAGGGCATTGCCGTGCTTTACAAGTACCTGTGCAGCATTTTCGGTGTTCACAGCTTTGTTGTGATCGGGCATCTCGAAGGCAACGGCTCTGTTTCGGAGCCTGAGAACAACCACGCCTGGAACATCGTCCACATGGGCAGCCAGAATCTGTTCGTGGATGTGACCTGCGACCTTACGGACACGGGAGCACCCCGGCAGGACTGCTTTGCCAGAACAAGAGCCGAGCTCCGCGCCACCCACCGACCCGGCGATCTTCGCGCCATTCCCGACATTACCCGTTGGCAGGCCGCATCCGTCTGATCTGCGGCCAAAGGAAAGGAAAATGTCATGGTTCCTGTTGTTCAGATCATGGAGGACCGCTTCACAACATATGCCGTTGTGCGCATCGATGGGCAGAGCGTTGCTGCACTCAGCCCCCTGTCGGCCTGTGCCGGACAGGGGTTTCTGGAATATGCCGAAAAGCTTCCGGACTGGCTCCGGAGCGAATGCAACGGCCCGTTCACCGTGCAATTCTGCGGCGGGGCGATCGAGGCCTGTATTCTGCGGGCGCTGTTCCGCCGGGAGGCAGCCTGCAAGGGCTTTTCCTGCATCCCGCAGGAAAAAGAGCTGATCCCGCTGGAAGAGCGCCTGAAGGCTGCACAGCGTGTATCAAAGGCGTCCGCCCTGCAGCAGCTCTCGCCGCAGCCGATGCGCCTCCTGCAGCTGGGCGGCATCGACCAGTCCCAAGCTCTCCTGCCGCAGCAGAACGCCTGCCGCTGGAAACCCTGCCGGGGCGGCTGGTGCCTTTTTCCCAATACGCCGGACTGGAGCCCCGGCCTGCGTCCGGCTTCGGGCAGCGGCACCCTGTTTGTGGCCGAGGCCACCCGGTTCCGCCCGGATCAGCCGATGGCTTCCGGGGCTGCTCTGCGAACCGGCGATGTGGTCTACTGCATCGATCCCGCAAGGGGGAGCGCACCTCGCTTTGCCGGATTTTTGCCCGTGGCACAAAACACCGCGCTGCCCCGGTTCGTGGGCAGCGCAGCGTCCTTTGCTGCGTTTGCAGCCATGTGGGTGGAGGCATTTGTGACCCGCCCGGCGCTGGCCCGACTGCAGGCCGCAGCAAAGGGGCAGAGCCATCATCCGCAGCAGCTCCGGGACACCTTTGAGGAGGATGCCTTGCGGACGATCCTTACCAGCCCAGTCCCGGCGGCGCGCATCGACCTGCCCGGAGAGCTTGAACTGGGCAGTGTGTTCAGCCTGTCCGATGCGCTGCAGCATATTCCGGTTTCCGTTCCGGTGGAGCTCAAGGTCAGCCCCGGCGACCTGCTGCAGGGCTCCGGGCAGCGCTGCTTGGCCGCGAGAGAAGGCATCCTGACGCTGCAGGTCTGTACCCGCGGCTTTTCCAGCCCGGAACGCGTGCTGGCCGCCCACAGCCTTCGCATTCGCCGCGTGGAGCGTGTGCAAAGGATCACGCTGGCTCTGCCCGGAGCAGCGCCAGTTCCCCGGCAGGAGTTCCGTGTGGCAGCCTCCTGGACACCGCAGAATGCCGAGAACCTGAATCAGGCCGTCTGGAGCGTTGAGCCGGCCGGTCTGGCACAGTCTCTGGGCGGCGGACGGTTCCGCGCCTGCCGCCCCGGCAGCGGCGTCATCCGTCTGACCATCGGACAGGTGCAGGGCGCGGTGCCGCTGACCGTAAAGGCTGAACCCACTGCCATCCGGCTGCCTGCGCAGATCGATCTGCGGATGCAGCAGGAGATGCCGGTAGCGTTTTCTCTGCTGCCGGCCGGTGTGACGGCGCAGGTGCAGGGGCGCACCCTTGATCCGGACATTGCCGTTTACGATGCCGCCCGTGGTGTCCTTCTCCCGCGCAGGGAAGGCTCTACCACACTGGAGCTGTCTACCGCTTCGCCTGTCGGGGGCGCCTGCATCGGGCGCTGTACGGTCGTGGTGGGCCCGGAGCATGAGATCATCACCCCGGACTGGCCCACCGCCCTCATGGCACTGACCGGTGCACTGGCACTTCTGAGCTTCGGTACAGCGCTCTCGCTGCTGTCCGCGCTGTTCTGTCTGTGCTGCGGCGGCTATCAGGGCGTTCAGGCCGTGCGGCAGCGCAGCAGCCGCACCCACTGGAAGCAGGAGCTGAGCCTTGGTGCGTCGGCCGGTGCCGCCAGCCTGCTCCTGCTGCTCGTCCAGCTGTTATGAAGCCCCATCTTGCCCCAAAACGCCCGCCGTCGTCACGGAACGACTGCGGGCGTTTTGCTTTCCCCCTTCCGAAGCTGCCGATTCCGGGTGATAGTCTTTAGACAGAGCAAAAAAACAAGGCGGGAGCGCCACCCGTTCCCGCCGGGATCAGACAATGGAGGTTTTCCTTATGGCAAAAGAAAAAGCTTTGACGGCAGAGCAGTTCCCGGATTATGCGGAACAGCTTGCGGTGTCCGGTACATTTTCCGCTGTGGCGGCATCGGCACAGGGCCGCAGCCACAAGCGGAGCGGCATCCCCTGTCAGGATGCAAACGCCCTGCGCATTCTCCCGGAGGGCATTGTGCTGGCCGCCATTGCCGACGGTGTGGGTGCCTGTCCGCTGTCGCATTTCGGCGCACAGTGCGCCGTTGCGGCCGCTCTGGACGCGCTGGAGGCCGCAGTGGCAGAGCTGCCGGACAAAGAAGCTGCCCTGCGTGATGCCGCCCGGCTGCAGGAGCTGCTGCGCAGCAGTATGCTTGCAGCCAAGGCTGCGGTATCCGCTCTGGCAAAGGAGAAGGCTGCGTCAGAGCTCGACCTCGCTTCCACCCTGACCGTTACGGTTTTTGACGGCAGCCACCTCCACTGCGGACACATCGGCGACGACGGTGCTGTGGTTCAGTATGCGGACGGCAGCTATGAAGCCGTCACGCAGCGTTGTAAGGGCGGGCCCGATGCTGCGGCCAACAGTGTGGAGCCCCTGCAGACTGCCCCCGAGCGCTGGACCTTCGTCTCTGCCGAAAAGCCGGTGGCCGGTTTTCTGCTCTGTACGGATGGTATCCTGAACAGCTTCGTCCCGGAAAAAGGCGGGTTGTTTTATCCGTTCCTGCAGAGTTTTCTCTATGGCACGCTGTCTGAGGGAGAGCAGACCCCGGAAAAGGCTGCCCGGACGCTGGCGGAGAATACCAGAGAATTATTTGATTCCGAGATGCTGGCCGGTCGCACCGAGGATGACCTTACCGCAGTGGTGGTGGTCCAGCGTGACGCACTGCAGAATTCCCCCGTGCCGGAATTTGATCCTGCTCAGTGGATGGCTGAGCAGGAGGCTCTGCGCAGGGAATGCTATGCAGCATTGTACCCGGAGGCGGCGGGTCGGGAGCTGCCCGCGCCGCAGGAGACCGCTGCGGAACAGCAGCCCGACGCTCCGCAGCCTCCGGCAGACGCGCCCGAAGCCGCAGAAGCTCCGAAACCGGAAAAGGAGGTATAAGAAATGCCCAACACCTTCCTGCAGTCTGCCGACGGGACTCTGACCCTGCAGGAGGCCCTGCTGCAGATCCGGCAGCGGCTGGAACACGGCTACCTGTCGCAAGCGCAAGCCCCGGGCTGCGTGCTGCCGCCCAGCCAGCCGCGCACGTTTTATTCTCTGCGGCTGCTGCAGATCCAGCAGCTGGCATACAGCGATGAAAGTCTCCACGAGCGCCTTGTAAGTGTGTATGATGCCATCAGCGACCTTGTGCAGAGCTGTTTTCTGATGGTAGAAGGCACCGAGACCGGCATCACGCTTTCGCTGGGCGTCCGGTCGCAGGCGCCACAGGTCGCCGTCGGCCTTCTGCGGGCCGGGCTGGAAGCCAATTTTCCCGGCATCTTTCTGCGCGAGCTGGACAGCGCGGCTGTGGAACAGACGATGTGTCGTCTGGAGGGCTCTGCTGCCGCCCGGCAGACCGTTTCGGCGGTAACGATCATTCCTTCTGAGCGCAAGCCGGGTGCCGAGACCGAGGCGCTGACGGTTCAGGGGCTGGAAAAGCTGATCGAGAGCATGATGGGGAAGCGCTACACGGCCCTTCTGCTGGCGGTGCCCTATGCGAGGCAGGCTGTCGAACAGCGCATCGCGGCGCTGCAGAATATCAGCACCCTGCTTTCTCCCTACGCAGAGATCACGGTGCAGGCCGGCAGCTCGCAGGCCATAGGCCGCAGCGATGCTGTCAACCACTCGGTGGCAGACAGCATTGTAAAAAATCTCTCTCTGGGGTACTCGGCCACGCAGACCCAAAGCACCTTTCAGCAGCAGGGTCGCGGCAAGGGCTGGGGCATCTCTCCGCTGGGGCTGGGCATCAACTGGAGCGACCAGACCGGAAGCGGCTCCGGCACCTCCGGCACCACCGGCTCCACCACTACGCAGGGCCGCAGCACCGGCCGGACGGCCACCTATGGCACCACGCAGACCGACACCCTTACACAGACACAAACCACAGGCTACAGCTCCCGCTGGAAAAGCAAGGAGGTGCAGGATCTTCTGCAGCAGCTCGACCGGCAGCTTCAGCGGCTTTACAGCGGCGGCAGCTTCTGGGACTGCTGCGCCTACTTCATTGCACAAGACCCGGCAGACAGCGTTATGGCGGCGCGATCCTTTCAGTCCCTTGTCTCCGGGCAGAATACCCGCAGCCACTCCCTGTACACGGTCTGGCAGACGCTGCCGGGGCAGGATCAGAGCAGCAATCTCCGGAATCTTCTGGCCTGTCTGCGGTATGCCGAAGCCCCCCGCTTTCGGCTGGCAGACGGAAGCATCTGCTGCACCGACAGCCTGCTGCCGGTCACAGAGCTGCCGCGCATCCTGAGCCTGCCCCGCCGTTCCGTCCCGGGCCTGACTGTGGTGCAGATGGCCGGTTTTGGGCGCAGTATCCATTATGCACCCAATCGGCTGCCGACACCCGCCCACCGTCAGGCTTTGCTGGGTCACATCGTTCATATGGGCCGGGTGACCTCTCTGCCCGTGCAGCTCGATCTCGACATCCTTTGCGCACACGGACTGGTCGTCGGTGCTTCCGGCTCCGGCAAAACAACGGTCACCTGTGAGCTGCTCCGGCATCTGGTGGAGCAGGGCGTCGGCTTTACGGTCATTGAGCCGGCCAAGGGCGAATACAAAAAGCTGTTCGGCCTCCTGCCCGGGCTGCGCGTATTCACCGTTGACCGCTCCTACCGGATGCTGCGGTTCAACCCGTTTGCCTTTCCCCCCGAGGTGCAGGTGCTGGATCACATTGATCGGCTCATCGATTCGTTTTCGGTATGCTGGCCGCTCTACGCGGCACAGCCCGCGCTGCTCCGGCAGTGCGTCTGCCGCGCGTACATTTCACGCGGATGGGATCTGGCGAACAGCGTTTTCCGCCCGACCGTCAAGGATCCTTTTCCCACCTTCAAGGATCTTCTGACCGAGCTGCCGTATGTCATTGAGGAGAACCGCCTTCAGGGCGAGGTGCGCGGCAATTACGAAGGCACCCTGCACAGCCGGCTTTCCATGCTGGTCTCCGGTGTTTTCGGACAGGTTTTCTGCTCCGGGCAGAACGTCTCGGACGCCGAGCTGTTCGAAGGCCATACGATTCTGGATCTCAGCACCGTGGGCTCCTCCGAGACCCGTTCTCTGTTGATGGCGCTTCTCATCAATCGGCTGTATGAGTACCGCATTACCCGCCCGGACAATGGCCATGGGCTCCATCATCTGACCCTGCTGGAGGAAGCCCACAATGTCCTGCGCGCTGCACCGGCAGCTGCAAAAGAGGAAAGCGGTACCACCGCCAAGGCAGTGGAAAGCATCGCAAAATGTATTGCTGAGCTTCGCTTTACCCACGAGGGCTTTTTGATCGTTGACCAGTCTCCCGGCTGTCTGGATCCCGTTGCGCTGAAAAACACCTCCAGCAAAATTGCCCTGCGGCTGACCTATGCCGACGATCAGGAGGCTGTTGCAAGGTCGATGGGACTTACCAAGGAGCAGTCGGCACAGCTTGCGCAGTTGCCCGACGGCACTGCCGTCATCCTGCAGGAGGGCTGGACCGAACCAGTGCTGTTTCAGGGCGAAAAGCGGCCCCGCCCGTGGGAAGAGAAGGGTCAAAGCCACACCATCCCTTACCGGAAGCTCTGTCAGCTCAGGGCTTTCCTGCTGCGCGGCGTGCTGGAGCAGTACAGCACACAGCGGTTCGACGCCGCTTCCCTGCAGGATCTTCTGCATCACCGCGTCCGGGGGCTTGACCGGTACCAGACCGAGAATTTTCAGGCTCTGTTTGATTACTACCAAAGCCGTTTTCTGCGGGTGCAAAGGTATTTTGCGGACCCGGTATATGCACTGCCCTTTTACGGAGAGCTTATGGAGGCGCTTCTCTCCTGCGAGGGACTGCTTTCCCTGTGCCCGCTGCCGCGTCCCGCCAAGACCATGAAGGTACCGTACAGCCGTGATGCGGCCTACCGCAGCGCCTGTGAAAGCTGGCGGCAGCAGGCCCGGGAGACGCTGGAGCTCTATGCCGGGGAATTGACCCTGCCGGAGCGGGACACTGTACTGCGCTGCCTGCTGCTTTATCATGGTCAGACCGATTCCATCGGTCTGCTGGTGAGCAGTGTGCTGTTTTCTGCCGCGCAGAAAAGCAAAAATCAGAAAGGAGACTGAATATGCTGGATGATCTCAATGACGATGCTCAGGAAGCGGGCACCGAGACCCGTGAGGAAAACGGCCTCGAGCTTACCCCGGAGGAGGTAAATGCCGCCTACGGACTTGAAGAAAAGGGCGCGGAGTCCGGTGCGCCGCCCGGTGACACCCGGGAGGAGTGCGAAAAGGCCGGGAGCAATTTCCTTGAAACGGAGACGGACAAGGGAGCGGACGGCGGCGGCATGGAGCACATTGATACCCGGAACCAGGAGCTGGCCGGGCAGGAGCATCCCGAGACCGGTGTGCCCTACGAGCATTGCAGCGTCACGCTGGAGGACGGCAAGGCTTACGATGTTGTAGCGCCCAGATTTGAAAGCCGGTTCGATGTTGTTCTGAACCGGGAGGACTACGAAAGATCAGACTATCTGCAAAGCAGAGCCTGCAACGAAAAATTACAGGAAGCCGTGCAGACGGATCCGGAATTGGCTTCCCGGTTCAGCGGGGAACAGCTGGAGCAGATCCGGAACGGCGACACCCCGAAGGGGTATACATGGCATCACGATGTGTACCCGGGTCAGCTGCAGCTGGTGGACAGCAGCGTGCACGCCATTACCCGCCACACCGGAGGCCGTGTCCTCTGGGGCGGCGGCAAAGAAAACCGTTGATAAAAAAGGAGTGTAAGACTTATGAAATGGCATTATACGGAGCCCCTTGCTTCGGAGCTTCCCATCCGTGAATTCGAGGCGGACAACGCCATCACGCTGCCGGCGGATTACCGTGCCTTCGTCCGGGAAAACGGCGGCGGCAAGCCGGAGCGCTGCTGCTACAAAACAGCCGACGGCCGGGAGCATATCGTGAGCTACCTGCTCTCCTTTGCTCCGGGCAGCGCAGTTTCGATCCACAGCTTCAATCCCGACACCAGCCGCTACGTTGCCATCGCCATCGACCCCTTTGGGAACCTGTGGTGTCTGGAACGGGAAACCGGGCACATCGTATTCCGGAACCACGAGACGGGCAGCGTAACGGATGCCGCCGAAAGCTTTTCGGCATTTCTGGACAAGCTGGCAGCTCCCGGTGGTGCCCAAGCAAAAGAGACTGTCGAAAAGCGCCCCTGACCTATGTGCCTCTGTTTCCTTGACGGAGGTTACAAGCTTTCGCCGTGCTTTTTTGCAGCCTCGCCCAGCGGCTCCCCGGAGGCGGTGCAAAGGGTATAGCTGTCCGCAAAATCCTGCTCTGATATCAGATTGAAATCAACGTCGAGCACCGTCCCCTCCGGGCTGCGGAGCACACGGTAAAAAACCGCAGCACCCTTGTCGGAGGTGCTGAGGCGCGTACCGAAGAGCTCTGCCTGAAAATAGTGCTCCGGGTCTGCCGGGCAGAGCTGCAGCCGCTCGGCGTGAAGCAGAAAGGCGATCTCAGGACACATTTTGTCCTCCTTTTGCCATACCTGCAGGGGCTTTGGCTGCTGTTCGTACAGCTGCTGCGCTGCGTCCACAAGGGTATGGTTGGCCTCAAAGAATTCTCTTGTGTTGGGGTAGGGGTAATAGCGGCCGTCTGTGATATCCACCTTAAAATAATCCCCGTACAGGGCACGCTCTCCCTTGCCCTGTACGGCTTCCTTTGAAAACAGCTCGTAGCTGCCATCGGGCAGACGGCGGATGACCCCCTTCTGAAGCAGCAGCTGCTCCATGGCACTGCCGTATCCAAGACGGTAGGCGTGGACGAATTTCTTTTTATTTTTTATTGCGTAACGCATCACGGGGTCCTCCTTTTTCCTTGCGGCCGTTGCCGTATCATGAGCTTCCCGTGTAGTGTATCATAAAAGCCGGATGGTTTCAGCTGGGGGAAACCACAGTATGCGCCCTCCGAAGCCCGATTGGGAGAAACGGCAGCGCGTCCGGCTTCGCAATTGACAAAAAAGAGGAGGTTTTATAGAATAATATAAAAAAGCTTTTTACTGGGGGACTTTGTTATGAGACATCATTTTTACACACCCCCGTCCGAGGAACGCCTGATGGATCTGAACAACTGTCCCCGCCGCATTCTGGGCGAGCCGCTGGCGGAGACTCCGGGCGGACGGCTTTATCCCGCTGCAGCTCTGAACAGCAGCGGAGCCCGCGACGGCTTTGACGCCCTGTTCAGCTGCTCGGTCCTGCTGGAGGTCCTGCGCCTTGTGCAGAAGGAGCGCGATTCCGGGCGCCCTCTACCCATGCCGACCGCTTCGGACATTCTGCTGCAGAGCGTCGGCCCGGAGCAGGATGCCCGGGTCCTGCTGCTGGCTCCGGAGGCTGCGGCTGCTGCCGGTGATGAAGCGGCTGCCGCGGCAGAGATTCTGTGCAGACTTTTGTTCGGCCGGGCGGCCAAGCGGAAGCCGCCAAGGCTGCTGGCCGGGAAATATTACGACCGCAAGCTGAAAAGGCTGCCGGATACAGCGCAGAGCCGGGTGCAGCTGCGCCGGTTTCTGCTGTGTGCCGCCTACCCCGGCCCGGAGCATTTTGCCGATCTGGCGGCAATGCAGACGGCACTGGAAGCGCTTTTGTCTGCCCTGCAGGCAGAAGAGCATCCGGGCTATGATGCCTTTATCAGCTACCGCCACACCCCCGAAAGCATTGCCTTTGCACGGAAGCTTCAGGCAAAGCTGGAAAGCTACCGCCCGCCCCGCAGCCTGAAGCAGACAAAAAAAACCTTCGCACGGGTCTTTCTGGACAAAAACGAACTGGCCTGCGTTCCCAGCCTGAAGCAGGAGCTGGAGAGGCGGTTGCATCAGGCCGACTTTCTGATCGTGCTCTGCACAAAGGAAACGCCCGCTTCGCCGTGGGTCGATTGGGAGATCAAGACCTTTTTGCACTGCCACGCGCCGGACAGGATCGTGCCGGTGCTGCTGGACGGAGACGAGCAGACCGCGCTTCCCCGGGCACTGTCTGCCACCGGGCGGGATTATCTGGCCGCCAACTTTTCGCCGGAGGGGCTCAGGAGCGGTAAAAACCGCGCCGAGGAAGAGTTTGGCAAGATCGTTGCCGCAAAGCTGCGGCTCTCTCCGGAAGAGGTCATGCAGCGGCACAAGGCCGCACGCTATCACAAAATTCTGGGCGGCATGGCTGCTGCGACCGCGCTGCTGCTGGCTTTTTCGGCCTACGCGCTGACCCAGAACAGGCGCATCTCGGAACAATATGAGCAGACCCTGATCGCGCAGTCCCGGTATCTGGCGCGGATCTCGGGCGAGCTGATGGAGCAGGGCGACAGGGTACGAGCGGTGCAGACGGCACTTGCCGCCCTGCCCGCCGGAGAAAGCAGCAAGGATCGTCCTCTTGTTACCGAGGCCTACTACGCCCTTTCCAATGCCATGTATGCCTACCGTGACAGCGGCCGGGCAGACTACGCCATCGAGGACACCCTGGACTGCGAGGAAGGCTCCTCCATTGTATCGCAGGCGCTTTCGCCGGACGGCACGCAGCTGCTTACGATCAATGATCTGGGGCTTTTGTACCAGACAGACCTGACCACCATGACCCAGACCGGCCCCCTCCGCCCGGCGGATGTCGATCCGGAAGCCACGGAGACGCAATTCCTGAACGCAGCCTTTGCCCCCGATGGCCGGTGTTTGCTGGCGACCAGAAGCCGGGTGCTGTGCCTTAAGCCCGGCGGCAGAGAGCTCGTATGGCAATGCAATATGGGCCAGAATCTTTCCTATTCCCCTTCAAAGCGTCTGGTACGTTTTATTTTCTGTGAAGAGCTGGAGCGTGTTCTGGTTTCCTTTGCCGGTGACGGCTTCGCCATTGATCTGGAGACCGGTGCGGCTTGTTCTCGGTTCCGTGGCGATTTTACAGCGGCCTCTCTTTCTCCGGATGGAGCCTTTGCTGCCTGTACGCGCTATTCCAGTGATTCGGAATTGATGCTGTACGATATCGCGGGCGGCGGATATATCGATCGGTCCTACACAGGCGACGGAACGGGGATTCAGAAAACGACATATCTGTCTGATGGCAGCATCGTTCTGCTGCGGACGGAGGACTACGGCGGGACCGGGTATGTGTCCCAGAATACCGGCACGCTGGAATGCTGGGATCCGGCATTGGATACGGTGCGCTGGACGCTGCCCTTGACCGTGCAGATCGAGGGTGGCTGGAGGGATGCACAGCTTTTTCAGACGACCTGCCGCCTGACCGATGAGAGCGAGCTTGAGCTTTTGGTCTGCGCAGTCGGGCAAAATATATTTTTTGTACAGCCCGACAGCGGCAGGCAGTTGGCAAGCTATACCCTTAACGCCGACATCGAAGCGGTGTTCCCAACAGAAAACGAGTTTTATATCGTTCTGGAAAACGGGACCATTGAGCGGGTATTCCTCGACTCGGATTTTTACACAGAGCTGACCGCACTGGATAGCGCGGTGTCCTGCGTTTCTTACGATGCAGCTGCCGGAAGGCTCGTTCTGGGGCTTGCGGAGCAGGCACAGACCGTGATCCTGAAGCGGCAGCTTTCCGATACCGGCATCATCCGGCTGGACTGCCCGCAGATGACTGCCGCCTACTACGTTGGCGCTCCGGCCAACCTGCGCGTGACCATCCACAAAAATGAAAACGGCGAATATGCCTTCTGGGTGTGGGATCTTCTCTCTACGGAACCCAAGGCCCGGATGGAATGGGGCAAGGAGAAAACACCCATCGACATTACGCAGCGGGACGGCAGAACGATCCTGTGGTACGAGCAGCTGGACACGGACGGCTATACTGCCGAGAACGTGCTGTACGGCTGGGACATCGACCGCAACGCGTGCTGTGCCGCTTACCCGCTGACAGACCCGGACTGGAGCACTGCCGGAATAACGGATGACCGCTGGTTTTTGTACAAAACAGAGGAGCTCGGTGTTTCGGAGTTCCATCAGCTGAACCTTTTGACCGGGGAAGAGACGGTCCATTCGCTGAAGCAGTTTGAGGGCATGGAGGCCGTTCTCTGTTTTCGCGCATTTTCCAGCGTCCCGACCCATTTGATGGTGCTGCACCGCCCGCAAAGCACAAGCTCGAGCAGTGAAGTGCCCTGTCAGGTGGATTTCTTTGACCTTGAGACCGGCGAATGGTTTGCCTCGCAAACGCCGCTGTGCATAACCGCTAAACAGTGGGATCAGCCCCTGTGCTCCGGTGCACCCATCTGTGACAGCCCGGATGGCAGCAGGCTGGCTGTATGGGCTGACGGCCGGGTACAGCTGCTGGACTGCGCCACCGGGGAAGTGCTTGAGACCCTGCCCATTGATTGCGGATCGAAATGCGAGTTCAACTTCCTCAGTGACGACCTGCTGGTGGTCTGGGGGGACAACCACCACCTGACCCTCTGGAGCATCTCTCAGCAGCAGATCGTGCAGGAGGACCGGTACACCATTGATTCCATCAACTATCTTACAGTAAACCGCAGCGCCGGCACGGTCCGGGTCATGAGCGGTAATTTCTTTGAATCCACCACCTATCTGTACCAGTACGATGCCGCGCGCAACACCTTTGAGCGGTATCTGGCAGCGCTCAACTGCATGATCTCGCAGGATGGCACCGAGGCCTTTGGCTTCAAAAGCTGCGGCTTCTTCCCGGTGTATTCGCTGGACGAGCTGATCGCCAAGGCCAACACCTTCCTCCATGGCCGTACCCTCAGCCAGACCGACCGGGTGCGCTTTTATTTGCAGAACGGCCTGACCTGACAATGGGGGAACGCCCTGTTTCTCTTGTGATGCCCCCTTCAAAACAACCGCTCCGGGTGAGCTAGTGCTCCGTAAAACAGTATTTGCAAAAGCTCCCGCAATGGGGAAGATTTGGCGTGACTTCGGTCACGCCTTTTCTTTTGCTTCCAGTTCATCCAGAGGGATGTACCCCAGCCCATCGTACTTGATATGGATGTGCTGCACCCGCTTTCCGCTGGACTTATCCGGGGCATCCACATAGATGGCCGACACCAGTTCACGGAGAGCATAAGGGGTGAGTTCTTCAATATGAACGTACTTGTGCGCTTTCTGGACGAACTTTTCAATATTCTCGATCTGCTGTTCCTGTACTTCAATTTCCTGCTGGATGGAGAGAACTTCCTCTTCCAGCTGCTTCTGTTCGGCATCGTAGCTCTGACTCATCATGTCGAAGCGGTCATCGCTAAGCTTTCCGTTAACATTGTCCTCGTAAATCTTCATGAACAGCCGTTTGAGGTCTGCGATCCGCTTCTCATTCCGGGCAAGCTGCTTCTTCAGGACAGTCAGCTTTTCGGTGCTTTCCACCCGAAGCTGCTCCTCCATGACCTTGCGGAAGTAGTCCTCATGACAGAGGATGTAGTCCGTCACCCGCTGAACATGGCTTAGCACACGGCCCTCCAAAACCTTTACCCGGATGAAGTGTCCCTTGCACTTGCTCCCGTTCTTCTTGTGCAGAGAGCAATCAAAGAAGTCTTGACTGAAGTCCCTGTGATTGGACGAACCATATTGCATCTTGGAACCGCAGTCAGCGCAGTAGACCATACCGGAGAAAATGCTGCTCTTGCCTGTCCGGGTCATGCGGTGACGCTGGCTACGAATCTCCTGAACCTTTTCAAACACATCATCGTCAATAATGCGCTCATGTGTATCCGGGAAGATAGCCTGATTTTCCACGGGATTCAGATGTCTCTTTTTATCCCAGATAGAGTTAGTATAGGTCTTAAAGTTGACTGTGCAGCCAGTGTACTCCAGGCGTTCCAGAATCGAACTTACTGCTCTTTTATCCCAGCGATAAGGGTCTTCCGGGGCGGGTGAGTTCGTACTCAGGCCATGGCTCAACTTATAGGCGGTGGGAGTCAGAACTTTGTCCACCCACAGTTGGTTTGCAATTTGGGTCGGGCCACGGCCTTCCATGCACATGGAGAAGATGCGCTTCACGATTGCAGCCGCTTCTGGATCAACAAGCCAATGTTTCGGGTTCTCCGGGTCTTTCACATAGCCGTACGGCACATTGACCGTCAGCGGTACTCCACGCTCTCCCTTGGCCTTCTGAACAGCCCGAATCTTGCGGCTGGTATCACGGGCGTAAAACTCGTTGAACCAGTTCTTAATGCCCGCAAAATCGTTGTTTACGCTGTTTGGGTCAATGGTGTCGTAGTTGTCGTTAATGGCAATGTAGCGAACGCCATACTGGGGAAAAGTGAAGTTTGTGTACAGACCTGTCAAGGCAGAATTGCGTCCCAGTCGGGACAAATCCTTCGTGATAACGATTCCTATATGCCCTGCTTCGATCTCGGTCAGCATACTCTGGAAGCCGGGACGGTCATAGTTCGTGCCGGAGTAGCCATCATCCACAAAGAATACTGGGTTCGGGAAGTGGTTCTTTTTGGCGTATTCCAGAAGGATGGCCTTCTGGTTCT
>OIZO01000237.1_pt1 | contig 40457 bp, 38 predicted proteins | sample 1588551 | NCBI WGS metagenome assembly OIZO01 (sample SAMN03283271) | human gut metagenome | biome: human-associated habitat; material: feces | host: Homo sapiens | place: Peru | collected 2012 | reverse complement strand
CAATGCACCAGATGCTAATATTAAAGGTGCTGTAAAGGCAATTAATGATATAGAAGCAGAAGTATGTTTAATAGGAAATAAAGATATTATAAATAATAAAATAAAAGAATTTTATGGAAAAAATGATATAAAAGATATATCACCAAAACTAAGTATTTATCATACAACAGAAACTATAGAAATGTGTGATATACCAACACAAGCAATTAAACATAAAAAGGACTCATCTATGGTGGTAGGATTTAGACTATTAAAAGAGGGAAAAGGAGATGTGTTTATCTCAGCAGGAAATTCAGGAGCACTTTTAACTGGAGCAACTTTACTTGTAGGAAGAATAAAAGGAATAGATAGACCAGCAATAGCAGGAATATTACCATCTTATAAGGGAAGACTTATGCTAATGGATTGTGGAGCAAATACAAATTGTAAGCCTATAAACTTACTTCAATTTGCTCAAATGGCTACTATATATAATAGAAATACATTTGGAATAGAACATCCAACAGTTGGACTATTAAATATAGGAACAGAAGAAACAAAGGGAAATGATTTAGTAAAAGAAAGTTATCAATTGTTAAAAGAAAAAGCAGAAGAGCTAGATATAAACTTTGTAGGAAATGTAGAAGGAAGAGACGCTTTTTCTGGAAAATTGGATATATTAATAGCAGATGGATATACTGGAAATGTATTTTTAAAAACAGTAGAAGGTATAGGAAAATTAGTAAAAAGAACGCTATCAGAAAGCATTAAGAAAAATATATTTACAACAATAGGAGCAATACCAGCACTTCCTGCAATAAATAGTTTGAAAAAAGCTATGGATTATAAAGAATATGGTGGAGCATTATTCTTAGGGGTAAAGAAACCAGTTGTAAAAGCACATGGAAGTAGTGATGCAAAAGTGTTTGAATTTACTATAAAACAAGCAGAACAATTTGTAAAAAATAAAGCAGTAGAAAAAATGATAGAAGAATTTGAAAAATAATGCTTGACAATTATATAAACTTGTAATATTGTAATTAAAAATGGAAGAACACTTGAGAGGGGGTGTAAAGGAATGACACAAGAAGAAATATTTGAAAAAGTAAAAGGAATTATTGTAGAACAATTAGGTGTAGCTGAAACAGCAGTTTCAATGGAAGCATCTTTCATAGATGATTTAGGAGCAGATTCACTAGATATAGTAGAATTAATAATGGCATTAGAAGAAGAATTTGATACAGAAATCCCAGATGCAGACGCAGAAAAAGTAGTTACAGTTGGTGATGTAGTTGACTACATAAAAGATCATGTAGAATAATTACAAATTATAAATTGAAAGGTAAATTATACCTTTCTTTTTTTATATTTACAAATAGTCAAAAAAGGTTGAAAATAAGTAGAATGTGTTGTAAAATAAAAGAGAATTTAGGAGGTGAAAAATATGAAATTAGTAAAATTAGAAAATAATATAGGACACAAATTCAAAGATAAAAATTTGTTAATAAATGCATTAACTCATACTTCATATGCTTTTGAAAGACATACTGAAAGCAATGAAAAATTAGAGTTTTTAGGAGATAGCATTTTAGAATTTATCTCAAGTAAATATATATACAAGAATTTTCCAAACTTAAAAGAAGGAGAAATGACTAAAGTTAGAGCAACAGTTGTATGTGAAGATAGCTTATATAAAATAGCTAAAAAGCATAATTTTAGTGATTTCTTATATCTAGGAAAAAGTGAAAAAGCTAATAATAAAGAAGTAAGACCAGCTATTATGGCAGATAGTGTAGAAGCAGTAATTGCAGCATTATATTTTGATGCCGGATTAGAAGAGGCAGAAAGATTTATTGTAGAAAATTTAAAAGACGAAATAGAAATAGCTAGCAAACATGTTGGAGAAAAAGATTATAAAACAGTATTACAAGAAATTTTACAACAACATGGCGAAGTAAAAATAGAATATGACATCATAAAAGAAGAAGGACCAGATCATGATAAAACATTTACTGCACAAATAAAATATAATGATAAGCCATTAACAATAGGAATAGGAAAAACAAAGAAATCTGCTCAAATGGAAGCTGCTAAAAAAGCAATAGAAGAGATAAAAAGCAAAGAAGGGGAGGGAAAATAAATGAAAAAAGAATATATTATACCTATATTTGTACCTCATTTAGGTTGCCCTAATAAATGCGTATTTTGTAATCAAACTAAAATAACAGGAAAGCAAAAACAAGTAACAGCTGAAGAAGCAAGAAAAATTATAGATGAATATTTATCAAATTTTAAAGATAAAGAAAATAAAGTAGAAATTGCATTTTTTGGAGGAAGCTTTACAGCAATAGATGAAAAAATACAAAATGAACTTTTAGAAGTAGCATATGAATATGTACAAAAAGGAGTTGTAGATAGTATTCGTATATCTACAAGACCAGATTATATTACTAAAGACATTTTGAAAAGACTAAAAAAATATAAAGTAAAAACAATTGAACTTGGTGTGCAATCTACTAATAATTACGTATTAGCAAAAGCTAAAAGAGGTCATACTTTTGAAGATATAAAAAAAGCATCTAAATTAATTAGATTTTATGGATTTAATTTAGGACATCAAATGATGGTAGGATTACCAGAAAGTACAGCTTTAGATGAAGTAAATACAGCAAAAGACTTAATAAAATTAAAACCAAAAATAGTTAGAATTTATCCTGTTTTAGTAATTAAAGATACAGAATTAGAAGAAGATTATAATAAAGGGGAATATGAACCATTATCTGTAACACAAGCAGTAGAAAGATGTGCAGAAATTGCAGATTTATTTAACAAAAAGAAGATTAATATTATTAGAATAGGTCTTCAAAATACAGAAGAAATAACAGATCCAAGTGAAGAAACAAGTCAAGTAGTAGCGGGACCATATCATCCAGCATTTAGACAATTGGTAGAAGGAAGACTTTGGTACAATGCAATTGTTTCTCAAATAAAAAAATACAATACAAAAGTAAAAGTAGTTGAAATAAAAGCAAATCCAGAAGATGTGAATAATATTATAGGTCATAAAAAGGAAAACATTAAAAAATTAAAAGACATATATGAAGTAGACATTGTGTTAAAAACAGACGAAAATATTAAAAATGGTAAATTTGAAATAAATGTGGAAAAAACATATGATGATTTACTACAAGAAAATATAAAAACTAAAGAAACTATAAAAGAATAAAATATAATAAAATAGAGCATAATTCATAAAAAGGAGATTATTAGTTTAAAAAACTAGAAAACTTTTATATTATAAAAAAGAGAGGAATAAAACTTTTTATGGATTATAAAAAAGTAAGAAAGAAGTTACAAATTAAAAAGCATGCCTATGAAATATTTCTATTAGTAGTAGGATGTTTAATAATGGCGAGTGGAACTTCTTTTTTCTTGTTACCGAATCAATTATCTTCAGGAGGATTTGCAGGAATTGCAACTATTACTTATTACTTATTAAATATTCCACTAGGAACAACAATTTTTGTTTTAAACATTCCACTATTTATTATAAGTTTTTTTAGAATAGGAAAAAAGTTTTTTGTAAAATCTCTATTAGGAACAGCTATGTTATCAATTTTTATAGATATATTAGATAAAATTCCTTCTATAACACAAGATAGATTTCTAGCATGCATATATGGTGGTATAGCAATGGGAATAGGTACGGGACTTGTACTAAAATCCAATTCATCAACAGGAGGAACAGATTTATTAACTTATATAATAAAAACATATAAATCACATTATAGTACGAGCTCATTAATTGTATCTATAGATATAGTTATAGTAGCATTAAATGTAATATTTTTTCACAATATAGAAATAGGTTTATATTCTGGAATAACAATTTACTTAATGGGGAAAATGATAGATATTATTTTTGAAGGTGTTAATTTTACAAAAATGATGTTTATTATATCAGAAAAATATGAAGAAATAGCAAAAAAAGTTGGAAAAGAAGTTGATAGAGGAAGCACAGGAATATATGCTAAAGGAATGTATACAAATGAAGATAAAATGATGCTACTTTGTGTAGGATCAAGAAATGAGATTGCAAAGATAAAATCTATAGCAGTTAATATAGATAAAAAAGCATTTATTATAATAACAAATGCAAGAGAAACATGGGGAAAAGGATTTAAAAAAAGTACCATGTGAGACACTATTTGGGACGTTGCCTCTGCATATTTTATTCGTAACTCGCTTTCAGCTCGAACGACTAAAAAATCCAAAAGGTGAATCTGTCCCTTTGGGGAATACTAAAATTACCCTAAAGGTACTTAGTACTTTTAGGGTAATTGTCATATTTATCTTTCAAAATATCTATTATTTTCTTTATTTAAACGATCAGAAATATTAAGCATAGTTTGAGAAAGAAGATTTAAAAATTTAGTTTTTTGTTTAATATCTTCACTATTTGGAATATTTTCTTTGTAATATTCTGCAGAATCATAAATGATATTACTTAAAGCATCTTCAATACAAGTATTTTCTAAAATAGAAAGTTTATATTCATCTTTTAAATCTTTGCACTCACAAGAAAGTTTTTCTAATATTGAATTATAATTTTTTGAATCAACATAATGAAAATCTTTACTGCAAACTAATGTCATAATATCCTCTAAGTGTTGACCGTCACTAGAAATAGATTTAACATATTCATTTATGCCTAAATTATCTATAGCTGTATCTTCAGTTAGTGCAAGAATATAACTTCCACCACCTAAAGAAATGAAATAATTACCAGGAGTATCTAAAAAACAATTTTCTTCAAAATGAATATGTTGTTCATTTTCCAAATAACTAATAAGCTTTTTGGAAATATCTTTAAAACGCATATCTGTACTTTCATGAGAAAAAATAGTGTTATATAATTTTACAAAAGGCATTGAAAAATATTTAATTTTAAAGTTATTCTTAGGAATTACATATTTTGAAAAATATTCATTTGTAAAGTTACCAGTAATAGGGTCACGAATTAATTTATCTAATAAGCAAATATAACTAGAGGTTTCAACTTTATCAATTTCATCTTTTGCAAATTTTTTAGATTTAAATAAATTATATAATTCTTCAACTTCAGCTTCATTGAAACAATTTATAGCATTTCTATCAGCATTTGTATTATCTTCGAGAACTGATTTAGAAAAATCAGATTCCAATAAAGTTTTACAAGAAGAAATAGAATGAAGATACAATTTTCTTAAAAAATTAATATTTATAGGTTTTTTATATAAACGAAGATTATTAAAAAAATAATCTAAATTTTTATTTAATTTTTGTTCTAAAATTGTCCAGTTTGAACAAGTTGAATCTTTGCAATTATTTTTTATTTCAGTAATTTTTACATCAGAATAATTAATCATATCTTGAAGATTATCTATTTCACTACTATGCACGCCATAAGCAGTAACACCACTAAATAAAATTGATTTGTTGTGCTTTTTTATAACATTGTATATTTTTTCTACATAAGATTGAACATCAGTAGGAGAGCAGTTTTCTATAATAAAAACAAACTCGTCTCCTCCTATTCGTGAGCAAGTAGCATTAGAAGGTAAAACAGATTTTATTAAATAAAGAGTATAATAGATGACTTTATCACCAGTTTCAAAACCATAGCGAGTATTAATATCATTTAGTTTATTAAAATCAATACATATACTACCATAATTACTTTTCTCAGAAGAAAAGTAAGGTTTTATAACAGAATTTAGATATGGTTTAGAATATACATTTATATCTGTTAAATTTGGGGAATAAATGAAATCTTTAATTTTATTAAATAATGAAGTTTTTAAGTTCATTTTTATAGTCCTTTCTGAAAAACGTTATAGAATAATTTATGTAATAAATAAAAAAATATACACAAAATTCTCAATAAATTTAATCAAAAATAATAAGAAATAATAAACAAAGAAGTGTACGTATTTGCATTTTTATTGTTAGTAATGAGCGTCCTATTAATACTTGAAAGCAATAGTAATGTGTGATAAAATGTCGGTAAATAATAAAGTTATCTCAAAAGTATCTGGTGCTTTTTGAGCATAAATAACAAAAAGGAATAAAAGATGAGTTTAAGATTAATTTGTGGTAGAGCTGGAACTGGAAAAAGTGAATTTTGTTACGAAGAAATAAAAAATAATATTAATAATGAAAGCAAAATATATGTTATAACTCCTGAACAATATTCATTTACAGCAGAAAAAAAATTATTAGAAAAATTAGAACAAAAAAGTACTATAAAAGCAGAGGTACTTTCTTTTGCACGTATGGCTTATAGAGTTTTAGGAGAAGTTGGAGGAATTACTAAAAAGAATCTTTCTAAAGCAGGACGAGCCATGCTTATTTATGATGTGCTAGAAAATCAAAAAAACAACCTTACTTTTCTGGGAAAAACATCTCAAAATGTAGAATTAATCCAAACTCAATTAACTGAACTTAAAAAGCATACAGTATCTTTAGATATTCTAAAAAAGACAAATGAAGAGTTAGAAAATAGATATTTACAAGAAAAATTGAAAGACATTATTACAATATATGAAAAACAAGAAGAAAAATTAAAAGGTAAATATATAGAAGAAACAGATAGTCTAGACATTTTAGCCAAAAAGCTAGAAGAAAGTAATCTGTTTAAAAATGACATATTTTATATAGATGAATTTAGTGGATTTACAAAACAAGAATACAGAGTAATAGGCGAGCTACTAAAAGTTGCAAAACAAGTAAATGTAACGATTACTACAGACAATTTAGATATGCAAACAAACATGGAAAAAGACATTTTCCATCCAAATAAACAAACAGCAGATAAGCTATTATTTATAGCAAGAGAAAATGAAATAGAATGTGAAAAAACAGTATTTTTAAATACACCATATAGATTTGAAAATAAAGAACTATTACATTTAGAACAAAATATTCAAGCAATACCATACAAAACTTATAATGGAGAAGTAAACAATATATCAATATTTTTAGCAAAAAATCCATATTCAGAAATAGAAGAAGTAGCAAAGCAAATAATAAAATTGGTAAAACAAAATAATTATAGATACAAAGACATTATTGTAATGACAAAACAGGTAGAAATATATTCAAGTTTGTGCAAAGCAATATTTGCATCTTACAACATACCTCTTTTTATGGACGAGAAGAAGGAATTAAGCCAAAATGAGTTTGCAAAGTATATATTAGCTATCCTAGAAGTGTATTCAAGTAATTGGGCATATGAAGCGGTAATAGAGTATATAAAAACAGGCTTTACAGATATAGATGAAAACGAAATATATGAATTTGAAAACTATACAAAAAAATGGGGAATAAAAGGCTCAAAATGGTATAAAAATGAGTGGAATTTTGGAGAAGATACAGAAGATAAAAAGAAAATAGCCCAAAGGATGAGAATAATTAGAAATAAAGTAGTTGAACCTTTAGTTAAATTAAAAGAAAATTTAAGTCAAATAAAAACTGTAGAGCAAATGAATATTAAGCTATATGAGTTTTTAGAGCAAAATAATATTAGAGAAAAAATAGAGTTAAAACAAAATAAATTAGAAGAAGAAGGAAAATTAGATTTAGCAAAAGAACAAGAATTAGCATGGAATGTGGTAATCTCTGTATTAGAAGAAATGGGAGAGCTATTTGAAAGTGAAAAAGTCTCATTTGAAAAATATAGAGAGTTACTAAAAATGGGATTATCTCAAACGGGACTTGGAAGAATTCCACAATCACAAGACCAAGTTATAGTAGGAGATTTAGACAGAACAAGAACACATGAAGTAAAAGCAGTATTTATAGTTGGTGTAAATGATGGAGTATTTCCTACAATACAAAAACAAGAAGGCTTCTTAAATGACAAAGACAGAGACAATTTAAAAGAAAAAGGAATTGAACTTGCAAAAGGAACTATTGAAAATTTATATCAAGACAATTTAAACATATATAAAGCATTAACAATAGCAAAGGAAAAACTTTTCTTTTCTTACCCATCTTCAGATAGCGAAGGTGCAGCATTAAGACCTTCTACATATATTACTAAATTAAAAAAAATATTTGTAAATCTAAAAGAAGATAGTGAGCTTGTAGAAAAAAAATTCACAATAGTAAATGAAAGCAATACTTTTGAAGAATTAATAGAAATGATAAGACAAAATGGAGAAAAAAATTTGCCAGACTATTGGAAGGCAGTAGAAAAATACTTTGAAGAAAGTACTACTTGGAAGCAAAAACTAGCAAAAGCAAAAGAAGCATTAAATAACAAAAATAGTATAGAAAAAATAACAAAAGAAAATATAAATAAATTATATGGAAATACACTAGTAACAAGTATATCTAAACTAGAAAAATATAAATCTTGTCCATTTTCTTATTATTTAGAATATGGATTAAAATTAAAAAAGCCAGAAGAATATAAACTACAATCAATAGACACAGGAACTTTCATGCATGAAGTAATAGATTCATTTTTCCATACAATAAGAGAAAAAGAATTAGACGTAAAAAGCTTAGAAGAAGAACAGATAAAAAGCATAATAGAGGAAATTATAGAAGAAAAATTAAGTTTTGCAAAATACTATATTTTTGGAAGTAGTGACAAATTTAAAATATTAACATTAAAATTAAAAAGAGTTATTTTCACATCTATGAAATACATTATAAATGAACTAAAAAATAGTGATTTTCAAGTATTTGCAAACGAGTTAGAGTTCAAAAAAGGAAAAGAATATAGTCCTATAACAATTCCATTAGAAGATGGCAAAAAAGTAGAAATAACAGGGAAGATAGATAGAGTAGATTTAGCCAAAACTGAAAATGGAAAATATCTTCGAATAATAGATTATAAGTCTTCTGTAAAAAACATAGATTTAAACCAAGTAGTAGCAGGAATACAAATACAGCTATTAACTTATTTAGATGCAGCATGTGAAATAGAAGATGTAATGCCAGCTGGGGTGCTATATTATAATTTAATAGATCCTATTTTAAAAGTAGATAAAAAGATAGATAAAGAAAAAATAGAAGAAGAACTTAAAAAACAATTTAAAATGAATGGATTTGTTTTAGCAGATATAAATATTGTTAAAATGATGGATAAATCTTTAGAGGCAGGCTATTCTAAAGTCGTTCCAGTATATTTAGATAAAGAAGGAAATATAAATAAGTCAAAATCTAATACTATAACAAAAGAACAATTTGAAGACTTAAGAAAATACACTAAAGATATAATAAAACAAATTTCAAAGGAAATTTTAAGTGGAAATATAGAAATAAAACCATATTATCAAAAGAAAAATAAAAAAACACCATGCGATTATTGCGAATATAAACAAATTTGCAATTTTAAAGAAAATAATAATTGCTCTTATAGGTATATTGAAAATCTAAAAAAAGAGGAAATTTTAGAAAGTATCAGAAAGGAAAAAGAGAAATGATAGATTTATCAAATGATACAATGAAGTATGTAAAGAAGCGGAGATATAGAATATCTACAATTTAGAAAATTGCTAGAATATGAAGATAAAATTACACATTGTTATACTTTAAAAGGAAATAACAATAATTATAAGGAAGTAATAGGAGATAACTATTCTTCCTTATATAAAGCACTAAATTTAAATGAAGACGGATTTACTAAAATAGAACATCAAGCACATAGTGATATAGTGGAATGTGTAAAAGAAAAAGGAGAAATTCATACTAATATAGATGGATTAGTAACAGACAAAAGTGGAATTTCTTTATCACTTCGTTTTGCAGATTGCACACCAATTTTTTTATATGATAAAGTAAAAAATGTAATAGGAAATATACATTCAGGTTGGCGTGGAACAGTGCAAAAAATAGGACAAAAAGGCGTAGAAAAAATGATAGAAGAGTATGGATGCAATCCAAAAGATATAATAGCATGTATAGGTCCAGCAATAGGAAAATGTCATTTTGAAGTAAGTGAAGATGTAAAGGAGATTTTTGAAGATACATTTTCTTATTTAGCAAGTCCAGAAAAATTTATACAAAAAGGAAAAGAAGAAGGAAAATATTTTGTAGATACTAATTACATCAATGAAAAATTGCTAAAAGAAATAGGTTTAAAAAAAGAAAACATTGTGCAAAGCAACATTTGTACAGTATGTAATAAAGATTATATACATTCATATAGAGCAGAAAAGGAACTATCTGGAAGAAACACCTCGATAATTGAAAAAATACAGTAAATATGATAATATTGAAACTAGGAGAGAGGTAAAAATGAAAGAACAAAAATATATTATAAAAAATTGCAATACCTTTGAATTAAAAGACATTTTTGAATGTGGGCAATGTTTTCGTTTTAATAAGCAAGAAGATGAAAGCTACACAGGAGTAATAGGAAACAATGTAATAAATGTAAAAAAAGTAGATAATGAAATTCATATAAAATCAGTAGGACAAGACAATTTAGAAGAATTAGTTGTAAATTATTTTGATTTAAATAGAGATTATGAACAAATAAAAGATAAACTTTCTAAAATAGATGAAAATATGCAAAAAAGTATATCTTATGGAAAAGGAATACGAATTCTAAATCAAGACTTATGGGAAACTATAATATCATTTATAATATCTGCAAACAATAATATTCCAAGAATAAAAGGAATAATAGATAGAATGTCAGAAAGATATGGAAAGAAAATTATATTTGAAGGAAAAGAGTATTATACTTTTCCAACAATAGATGAACTTTCAAAAGCAAGTGTAGAAGATTTAAGAGCACTAGGTTTAGGATTTAGAGATGTTAGAGTATATGAAACTACTAAAATGATAAAAAATAAAGAAGTAGATTTAGAACAATTAAAAAATGAGAAAGACTTTAACAAAGTAAGGAATACACTACTTACACTTCCAGGGGTAGGACCAAAAGTAGCAGATTGCATATTACTATTTTCTACATTAAAAAGATGGGAAGCATTCCCTATAGATGTATGGGTAAGAAGAGTTATGAACGAACTATACATTAAAAATCCAGATGAAACAAAGGTCAAAAAAGAAGAAATAGAAAAAATTGCTTATGAGAAATTTGGTAATTTAGCAGGAATAGCACAACAATATTTGTTTTATTGGAAAAGAGAAGCATAAGGAAAATTGAAGTTTTTAGTGTAAATAAAGTTTACTTAAATATATGTTTCAAATAACAAAAAACAAGGAGGAAAAATGATAATACCAGAAAAACTAAAAAAAGGTGATACTATAGGTGTTGTTGCACCATCAGATCCTGTTACAAATGATAATATTGAAGAAATAAAGAAGGCAAAAGAAATAGTTGAAAAATCAGGATTTAAAGTAATATTTTCTAAAAATTTATTTTCAAATACAAATGGATACACTGCTACTGCTAGAGAAAAGGCAGAAGATATAAATGAAATGTTTAGAAATAAAAATGTAAAAATGATATGGTGTGCTAAAGGTGGAAATAATTCAAATTCAGTTTTTGAATACTTAAATTTTGAATTAATAAAACAAAACCCTAAAATAATATGCGGGTATAGTGACATTACATCACTTACAAATATAATTAATGCAAGGACAGGTTTAGTAACATTTAGTGGAACGAATTTTAAAACAATTGCAACAGATGAAACAGATTATAGCTACAAAGAAGCAATTAATAGATTTTTAAATTGTAGTTTAGAGTTTGGAAAGGAAGAAACAGGCTATAAAACAATTAGGAAAGGTATAGCAGAAGGAGAACTAGTTGGAGGAAATTTATTTTTGACAAGAGGGCTAGTTTGTGGAAAATACTCTATATCTTTTAAAGACAAAATATTATTTTTAGAAGAACTAGGAATGGAAACAGAACCAGCAGTAGTAAATAGTTTTTTATATTATATGAAACAAAATGGTGTGTTTGAACAAATAAAGGGATTATGGATTGGAAATTATCAACATGAAAGTAATATTCAATTAGAAAAAATAGTATTAGACGTTTTAGAAGATGAAGAAATAAATTTTCCAATTATAAAATCAAATAATTTTGGACATATAGAAAAGAAAACTGTTATACCAATTGGAACAAAAGCTAGAATAGATACAACAAAAGATATAAAAATAGAATTATTAGAAGAATGTGTTAAATAAGGAGCAAAAATGTACGATAATTGGGAAGAATTAGAACAATCAATAGTCAATTGTAATAAATGTAAATTATGCACAAATAGAACTAACATAGTATTTGGAGTAGGTAATAAAGAAGCGGATATTATGATGATAGGTGAAGGACCGGGGGCAGACGAAGATAAACAAGGAGAACCATTTGTAGGAAAAGCAGGTCAACTTATGAATAAAGCATTAACAGGACTAGGAATAAAAAGAAAAGAACTATATATTGCTAACATAGTAAAATGTAGGCCACCTTCAAATAGAGTTCCAGAACAAGATGAAGCAGAAGCATGCTTAAATTATTTACGAAATCAAGTAATATTAGTAAAGCCTAAAATTATAGTATTATTAGGTTCTACAGCTTTAAAAAATATTTTAGGAAAAGAATATTCAATAACAGCAATGCGTGGAAAATGGATAGAACAAAAAGGAATATATTATATGCCAACATGGCATCCAGCAGCACTTCTAAGAGATGAGAACAAAAAAATAGAATTTTGGAATGACTTAAAAGAGATTAGAAAAAAAGAGGAAGAATTGAGGTAACTATGGAAGAAATAAAAAGCAAAGCAGAATATTGCTTAAATTGTATATCAAAGCCATGTCAAAAGGGATGTCCATTAGAAAATGATATACCAGCGTTTATATCATATATAAAAGAAGAAAAGTTTGAAGATGCATATCAAGTATTAACTAAATCCACAGTACTTAGTCCAATTTGTGGATTGATATGCCCACATAATAGCCAATGTGAAGGAAACTGTGTTAGAAAATTTAAAGGTAAGCCAACATCAATTGGAGAATTAGAGGCTTATGTTGGAAAAGTAGCACTAGAAAACAATTATCCATTTAAAAAAGAAAAAATAGAAAAGAAAAATAAAAAAGTAGCAGTTGTAGGAGGAGGACCAGCAGGTCTTACATGTAGTGCTTTTTTAGCATTAGAGGGATATGATGTTACAATATATGAAAAGCACGAAAAATTGCGGGGGAATTTTAGCATATGGAATACCAGAGTTTAGACTTCCAAGAGATATATTAGAGAAAACAATAAACAAAATAACATCAATTCCAGGAATAAAAGTAGAAACTAATAAAGAGTTAAGAAAAGATTTTAATTTGCAAGAATTATCAAATAATTATGATGCAGTATTTTTAGCAATAGGAAGTAACATATCTTCAAAAATGAATATAGAAGGAGAAAAGCTAGAAGGAGTATACGGAGCAAATGAACTTCTAGAAAATAAAGTTTTTCCAGACTTTAAAGATAAAAAAGTAGCAGTAATTGGTGGCGGAAATGTGGCAATGGATGCGGCAAGAACTATAAAAAGATTAGGAGCAAAAGAAACATATGTAATATATAGAAGAGCAGAAGAACAAATGCCGGCAGAAAAAAAAGAAATAGAAGAAGCAAAAGAGGAAAAAATAGAGTTTCTATTTCAAAACAATATAGTAAAAATTATTCCAAAAGATAACGAAAAAAGAGTTGGAAAAATAGAATGTATAAAAACTGAACTTGTACAAAAAGAAGAAGGAAAAAGACCAAGTCCAGTAGATATAGAAGGAAGCAATTACTTACTTGATATGGACTATGTAATAATGGCGATAGGTTCAAAAACAGAAGAGAATATTCTTAAAGAACAAGGAATAGAACTAAATGAAAAAGGATATATAAAAGTAGATGAAAACTACAAAACAAATATAGAAAATATTTATGCAGGAGGAGACGTAATAGGAACAAAAGCAACTGTAGCATGGGCAGCAAGAATTGGAAGAAATGTTGCTGAAGTAATAAAAAATGTCAATTAAAAAATCAAGAGAAAAACTCTTGATTTTTTTATTGTGAAATTCTTTGAAAATCTGGTTCTCTACCAAATACTTTGCTAAGTTTAGAAAGTATAACTTGAACAATACTTCTTTTGTATGGAACAAGGGAGATAGAACCTGTAATAGATTCGTATACTTCATCTAATTTAGACATTAAATAAATATAATAATCATTAAAATAAGTATAATTATCTGTAGAGCCTAATAAATCTTTGTAGCAATACAATTTTTTTCTGTAATCTTCAATATCTTGCACAGAATATAAATTTTGTAAACTTTTATTAAAGTAAGATGTAAAGATTTTGTTTTGTGTTTTAATAAAAGTATCTTGTATTACTTTTTTGCATATTCCAATTTGGCTAGATACCTTTGCAATTTCTCTTTCATTTAAGTCATCTTTTTGAAGACGTGCTGTTGCTAATATAATTTTTTCTTCCGCTTTTAAGATTTTATCAAATCCTTTTTCAACTTGACGAAATGTAGAATCTGAAGTTAAACGAATGAATGCATTTTTAAATCTATCGTTACTATAAAGAGTACTATCAAATAATACAACTTCACCTACAATGTAAGCCATTTGACTAATTAAATTACAAAGAAGTGGGTAATAAGATGGAGTAGAAGTAGTAAATTCAATTCCATAATATTTAACAGTATCTTCTTCTTTCTTTAATATTTTAGAAGAAATAAGTTGTACAGCAGCTTCGTTCAAAGCCATTCCATGTATTTTAATTCCAGTAAAATCACATAAGCCTAGACGATATAGGTTACCTTTTTCATCTTTAATTTCTTGGAAATGATGAATAAATTCATGAATAGTTAATTCTTTCATTTCTTCCATAGATAAACCATTTTTAAAGTAGATGCTAGAATTTTTATAAAAATAATTTGCTTCAGACATTCCTTCTGGCATATCAGCAATATACATTTTTATGCTAGATATTTTTGAAAATAAATCAGAATAATGAAAGCGAGAAAATGGAAAAAAAGAAATAAATTTCTCGGCAACAAACTTAGCTACTAAAGTAGTACTAAGTTTATCTAATTGTTTTATAACTGTTATTCCGTCTTTTTTTAGTTCATTTTCTATATTCATAATTCTATATTTTCTCCTTAGTTTGTTATTGTACTACATATTATAAAGGAAATAATGCAAAGAGTTAATAACAGATATGTTAAAGTTTTATTACAATTGAATTACAAAATTTACATAAAAGGTTGCAAAAACGACAAAAACATGCTAAAATAGAGATAGGTGGTGTTATTATGAATAATATAGATAAAGAAAAAATAAATAACAGTATCAATGAAGCGTATGAAAAACAAAGTGAAAAAGTAAAAGAATTGTTACAATCTGCTAAGAAAAGTCTAGCAGATCAAAAAGAATGCACATATAACTATGCAACAAATAAGGAAAAAGCAAATCAACTTTATAAAATAAGCAGAGTAATAACTAGAAAGAAACAAGATGAAAATGGAATAGAAAATAAATTAGAAGATAAATTTAATGAAATGAGTGAAAAAATAGATATAAGCTCTAAAAATTTAAATTTTATTTTTGATAATGTAGCGCAAAATAACAATAATGTTATGAGAAAAGTTGATGAGATAAGACAAAATAACGAAAAATTAACAAGTAAATTAGTAAAAGCTCAATTAGATGCAGAAAAAAGAATGGTAGAAGCTCAAAACAATGCTTTTGAAAAGATGTTGCAAAAAAATAATAGTTTGGAAAATAATTCTAGCGAAATATTAGAAGGGCAAGAAAAATTAAAAGAAGAATTAGCAAATAGATATCAAAACATAGAAAAAAATATTGAAGCAGGGCAAAGAAAATATGAAGAAAAAATAGTAGAAACTCAAAATATATTAGCAGAAAAAATAGATAGTATACAATTAAATGACAATACAGAAATAGCACAAGAAATTTTAAAAGGACAAAATAAGGTACAAGAAACATTATTAGATTCACATGCAAGTATGGAAAATAGCATAAAAATGGGACAAAAAGAATCTGAAAGAAGAATAATACAAGCACAAGGAATTATAGAAGAAAAAATAGAAGAAATAAAGGCTCAAAATGAAAATCAATTAGAAGAGATAAAAACGCAAATTTACAAGATGTATCAAAAAGAAAATAAACATGCAATTAGTACTTTATTAGAAGAAAGAAATTCATATATGAAGGAACTAGAAGAAAAAGACAGAGAAATAAGAGAATTAAATTATAAGATTTATGCTTATGAGGAAAAATTAGAAAAAGAAATGGCTAAAAGAGAGAGAGTTAGTATATTTGCACCATTCTTTAGAAAACAAGCAATTCAAGAGGATGAACCAGTATATACTTCTCAAATATTAAACTATGTATATAATTAAAATAGAAAATACAACTTAATTTAAAAATTAGGTTGTATTTTTTGTTATATATTTAAAATTAGTGGTATAATATAATAGAAATTCAAAAGAAAGGAAGTAAAGTATATATGAAAAAAGGAAAAATAGTTTTAGTAGGAACAGGTTTTGTAGGAATGAGTATGGCATACTCAATGTTAAACAGAGGTGGAATAGAAGAGCTCATTTTAATAGATATTGATAAAGAAAAAACAATAGGAGAAGAAATGGACTTATCTCATGGACTTCCTTTTGCACCACAAAAAATGGTTATAAAAGCTGGAGATTATGATGAATGTAAAGATGCTGAAATAGTAGTAATTACAGCGGGTGTGGCACAAAAACAAGGAGGTCAAACAAGACTAGAACTTGCGGAGGTAAACACAAAAATAGTAAAAGATATTACAAAAAATATTATGGCTAGTGGATTCAATGGAGTTATTATAGTAGCAAGTAATCCAGTAGATTTAATGGCATATGTTGTATATAAGGTATCAGGCTTACCTAAAAATAAAGTAATTGGATCTGGTACTGTATTAGATACAGCAAGACTTCGTTACATGATAGCAGATTACTTAAAAGTATCTAGTAAAAATGTTCATGCATATATAATGGGAGAACATGGAGATTCATCTTTTGTTCCATGGAAACATGCATATGTAGGATGCAAAAGTATAATAGATATTATGAAAGACGGAAATCATCCTATGGAAGATTTAGATAAAATTCATAAAAATGTTGTAAATGCAGCTTATGAAATAATTGAAAGAAAAAAAGCAACATACTATGGAATAGGAATGTCTTTAAATAGATTAGTAAGAGCAATATTAGATAATGAAAACTCTGTGCTTACAGTATCAACTTACTTAGAAAACGGAAAATATGGGCAAGATGATGTATATATAGGAGTTCCAGCAATTATAAATGAGAATGGTGTAAGAGAACTTTTAGAGTTAGATTTAAATGAACAAGAACAAGAAAAATTAGATAATAGCTGTAAAATAATAAAACAAATGAGAGAAGATTCTATAGAAAAAATAATAAAAGAATAAAATAAAAAGAATAACCCCAAGAATAAATAAAAATAACGGGGTTATTTTTTTGTATAGCTTGAAAATATAAAGAAAATATTATATAATAGTTAACGTAACTAAAAACAGAGATTTCAAAGTTCAAATGAACTAGAAAAGGAGAAAACATGGAAAAAAATGCAATGCAGGTATTAAATGATTTGATTGTTGAAAAAAACAGCCGGATATGTGCAGGCTTAGATGTCAAATGGGAAGATATTCCGGATGCATTTAAGAAAGAGTTTGGCTGGGACGATGAAAAAGGTGAAGAGAACATGGAAGACTTTTCACAGATCATCTATAAGTACTGCGAGAAGTACATTGATGCTGTGGCAGATATTGTTCCTGCAATTAAGATTAACAGCGCATTCTTTGAAAGAGAGCATCTGGAGGACCTGTATTTAGAGGTTGCTTTCTATGCAAGAGAAAAGGGCTTGTTTGTTATTGGGGACCTTAAGCGGGCAGATATAGGTTCTACTTCGGAAGCATATGCACAGGCGTTTTTATCAGCAGGTATGCCTTTTGATGCAATTACCATTAACCCTTACTTTGGAACAGATGGAGTAATGCCGTTCTTAAAGTTGGCAAAGGAAAATGGAAAGGGCGTATTTGTTCTTGTTAAAACTTCTAACAAATCTTCAGCAGAAATTCAGGACTTGGAACTTGCGGACGGAAGATACGTTTATGAAGCAGTAGCAGACTTGGTGCTTGAATGGGCAGAAGAGGTTGATCCTGAAAACTCTATAGGACATTTGCAACAGAATTACCCGATGGTAGGTGCGGTAGTAGGAGCAACTCATCCAGAGCAAGCTAAAGAATTGGTTGAACAAATGGGGTGTACTTTTTTCTTGGTACCTGGATATGGAGCACAGGGAGCAACAGCAGATGATGTAGCTGTAAATTTTGATAGTGATCGCGGAATTGGTGCTATTGTAAACTCTTCAAGAGGAATTATGAATGCATACAAAAAAGATTGCTGGAAAGAAAAGTATTCTGAAGAGACATGGGCAGAAGCAGCTAGAGCAGAAGCAATTCGCGCTACAGAAGAAATCAATCAGGCAATTAATAAATATTATGGTGAGGATATTTGTTAATTAGTAATTGCTAACTAAAAACCTAGATAGGAGTAATACTCTTATCTAGGTTTTCTTTTATCTTACAACAATATTATAAATTTTATTTTTAACATAAATTTCTTTAACAATTGTTTTTCCTTCAAGTAATCCACATATTGTTTCATTTTTGTGGATTATATCTTTTACAATTTCCTCATCTGCGTTCATAGGAACAGTAACTGTAGCTTTTAATTTACCATTAAATTGTACAGGAAGTTCAATTTCATTATCAATTGTTTTTGCTTCGTCATATACAGGCCAAGCAGATTCACAAATAGGTTTAAATCCTAACTCTTCGTTTAGCTCTTCTGTAACATGTGGTGCGATAGGGTTTAACAATGTTAATAATAATTTATAATCTGCTTTAGTTATATTTTCTTGGTCATCATAGCTATTTGCTAAAATCATTAAACTAGATACTGCTGTATTGTATGCCATAGTGGTTAAGTCTGTTTGTATCTTTTTAATAGTCTTATGAATTAAAGATTCTAGTTTTGGAGAATAATTTTCCCCATCTACAACTTTATCTTTCAAACGAATAATTTTATCTATAAAACGTTTACATCCTTTTAAAGAATCTGTGCTCCAAGGAGCGTCTTGCGTATAGTCACCCATAAACATTTCATAAAGTCTTAAAGTATCTGCACCATATTCTCTAACTATATCATCAGGGTTAATAACATTTCCTTTAGACTTACTCATTTTTTCATTGTTTGAACCTAAAACCATACCATGACTAACTCTAGTCCAAATCATTTCTTTATTAGGAACTAAGCCTATATTGTAAAGGAATTGAACCCAAAATCTTGCATAAAGTAGGTGACGAGCAGTATGCTCCATACCACCATTGTACCAGTCAACTCTTCTCCAATATTTCATAGCATCCATAGATGCAAATTCTTTATCATTATGAGCATCCATAAATCTTAAGAAATACCAGCTAGAACCTGCCCAGTTAGGCATTGTATCTGTTTCTCTTTTTGCAGGTCCACCACAACATGGACAAGTTGTATTAACCCAAGAAGTAATGTTTGCAAGAGGACTTTCTCCATTTTCAGTAGGTTCATATTCTGCAACATCTGGAAGAAGTAAAGGTAAATCTTCTTCTGCCATAGGCTTCCATCCACATTTTTCACAATAAATCATTGGAATAGGCTCTCCCCAGAATCTTTGACGAGAGAAAATCCAATCTCTCATTTTATAATTATTTACTTTTCTTGCAATTCCCATGTTAACTAATTTATCAGTAATAGCAACTTTAGCTTCTTCAACTGTTAAACCAGTAAATTCTTCAGAATTTATTAACCTACATCCTTTACCTAAATAATCTTGTTTTTCAAAAGCAGAGCTTTCAGTTTCTCTACCGTCTATAACTTGAATCATATCTAGGTTATGTTCTTTAGCATATTCAAAATCTCTTTGGTCATGAGAAGGAACAGCCATAACAGCACCAGTACCATAATCTCCTAAAACGAAATCTCCTAAGAAAATAGGAACCTCTTTGCCATTGATAGGGTTAATAGCCATAACACCTTCAACTTTGCAACCTGTTTTACCTTTATTTAATTCTGTTCTATCCATGCTAGATTTTTTAGCAGTTTCTGCAATGTAAGCTTCGACTTCTTCTTTATTTGTAACTCTTGGCATTAATTCTTTAATTAATTTTCCGTCTGGAGCAATAACAAAGAATGTAATACCATATACAGTTTCAATACAAGTTGTGAAAATAGAAAAACTTCCACCACCTGCAATTTTAACATCAAGTTCAACACCAGTAGATTTACCAATCCAGTTAATTTGTCCAAGTTTTACTCTAGGAGCAAAGTTTGTATCATCTAGACCTTTTAATAAATCTTCTGAATAATCGCTCATTCTAAGCATCCATTGAGATTTTTCTCTTTGTTCAACAGGGCTTCCACATCTTTCACAAACTCCGCCAGCAGCATCTTCATTAGATAAAACTGTTTTACAATTAGGGCACCAGTTAACAGGTATAGTATCCTTGTAAGCCATACCATGTTTGTAAAATTGTAAAAATTGCCATTGAGTCCATTTATAATATTCAGGGTCTGTTGTAGAAAATTCTCTTGACCAGTCAAAAGAGAAACCTAAATTTTTCATTTGACCCTTAAATGTATGAATATTTTGTTTAACGGCTTCTTTTGGGTGAATATGATTTTTAATTGCATATTGCTCAGCAGGAGCACCAAAAGCATCCCAACCCATTGGATATAAAACATTATAACCTTGCATTCTTTTCATTCTAGCAAGTGCATCTTGCGCTGTATAACTTCTTACATGTCCAACATGAAGACCAGCACCAGAAGGGTAAGGAAATTCAACTAATATATAATATGGGTCTTTTTTATCGCCTGTAATAGCTTTAAAAGATTCATGTTTATCCCAATATTCTTGCCATTTTTTTTCAACTTCTGTAAAATTATAAGCCATCTATAATCATCCTTTCTTATCTCTATAAATAACGTAATCATTATACTACTTTTTATTTAGAAAATAAAGTAAAATGCCTAAAAAAAGTAAAATTAAAAAAATATTGACTTTAATTCGATAATGTGATATTTTGCACAGGTAAAAAGTATTAGGAGGTAATAATTATGGAATTAAAAGGATCAAAAACAGAGCAAAATTTAATGACGGCTTTTGCCGGAGAATCTCAAGCAAGAAATAAATATACATATTTTGCTAGTAAAGCAAAAAAAGAAGGATATGAACAAATAGCTGCAATTTTCCAAGAAACAGCTGACAATGAAAAAGAACATGCAAAAATGTGGTTTAAATTATTAAATGGTGGAGAAATTGGAACAACAGCTGAGAACTTAAATGCTGCTGATGATGGAGAAAATTATGAATGGACAGATATGTATGCTGAATTTGCTAAAACAGCTAAAGAAGAAGGTTTTGACCATATTGCATACTTATTTGAAGAAGTTGGTAAAATTGAAAAAGAACATGAAGAAAGATATTTAAAATTATTAGAAAATGTAAAAGATGGAAAAGTGTTTGAAGCAGGGAAAGTTAAAATATGGAAATGTAGAAATTGTGGACATATTGTTGTTGGAACAAAAGCTCCAGAAGTTTGCCCTGTATGTAGCCATCCAAAAGCATATTTCGAAATTAAAGCTGAAAATTATTAAAATATAGAAAAACTATTCTTATGAGAAATATAAATTAATATGGAGGGAATTTATGAAAAAAGAATTAGTAATAAAAAGATGTTCTAAATGTCAAGCTTTAGTTGAAGTCATAAAAGATTGTACTAGTGATAATTGTAGTATTAAATGTTGCGGTGAAGAAATGATAGAATTAGCTCCAAATAGTGTAGACGCATCTTTTGAAAAACATGTACCAAATTTTGAAGCAATAGATAATCATATAATTGTAAAGGTTAACCATGTTATGGAGAAAGACCATTTTATAGAATGGATTGCAATGTTAGCAAATAATAAAATTATAAAGAAATTTTTATTGCCAGATGAAGAAGCCTGTGTAATATTTCCATATGTTAAAGGAAGTAAAATTTATTCTTTTTGTAATAAACATGGACTTTGGTCAAAAGAAGTTGAATAAATATAGATAACTTAAGCTTTTTGTGTGAGATTTGTTACATAGAATGGAAAGTAGTAAAAAGAATGGAATCTATTAAATATGTATAAAGGAGAGTGATAAAAATGTTAAAAAATGCTATAGCATATATCTTGAGAAAGAGGAGTAGAACAGTTATTATATTTATTATTTTAACAATAGTTCTTTCGTGCTTATACTCATGTTTAAACATAATGAAATCAGCAATCAGCTTAGAAAATAATTTATATAAGTTATCAAATACATCTTTATCAATAACACAAATTAACAATGAGAACTTTAAAACAAATCAATTTAAAGAAATAGAAAATATAAAAGAGATAAAAGAAACAATTCCACAATATGATGGACTAGCAAAATCTACAAATATTAAGGCAGTAGAAGGAATGCAAATGATCGAAAGAGACGATATGCCAGAAGAATTTAGAAATATATTTTCAATAGAAGCCACAAATAATACTGGAAAGGACAATTTATTTAATAGTGGAGTTTTTACTCTTATAAAAGGTAGACATATTGAAAAAGATGACAGAGAAAAAATTATTATACATGAAGAACTGGCACAAAAAAATAATTTAGAATTAAATGATAAAATTCGTCTTAAAATATTTGATTTAAACAATAATGAAATAAAAACAGAATATGAATTTGAGATTATTGGGATTTTTTCTGGAAAAAAACAAGAAAAATACACAGGAATGACATCAGACTTTAGCGAAAATATGGTATTTATTGATTATGAATCAAGCCAAGTAGCATTAAACAAAACAGAAAACAATAAAGTTGTAAATAAACTTGAAATATTTTCAGATAGTTCAAAAGATACAAACATAGTATTAAATAAAATTAAAGAAATAAAAATTGATTGGTCAAAATTCAATATTGAAAAAAATGATGATGTATATGAAGAAACTTTAGAATCTGTAGAAGGAATAAAACATATAATAAAGGTTATGACATATTCAATTATGACAGGAGGAATAATAGTTTTATCATTAATATTAATTTTATGGCTAAGGGAAAGAATTTATGAAATAGGAATATTATTATCAATAGGAATAAGTAAAGCAAAAATTATAGCTCAATTTATATTTGAGTTAATATTTATATCACTACCATCTATAGTATCATCTTTATTTTTAGGAAATGTGATATTAAATCAAATAATAGGTGGATTTATCAATTCTGATAATTCGACAATAAATATTAATAATCTACTAAAAAATGATAATTTAATATCAAATATTACAATATTTTTACAAAGTTATGGAATATTAATAGTAATTATTGTTTTATCAGTTATTATTGCAAGTGCAATGATATTAGTAAAAAAACCAAAAGAAATATTATCAAAGATAAGTTAGGAGATTGCAATGGATATATTAGAAATAAAAAATGTAACATATAATTATTCAAATTCAAAAGAGAAGATTTTGTCATCAGTAAATCAAAAGTTTGAACTTGGACAATTTTATGCAATAATAGGAAAATCAGGAGCAGGGAAGTCAACATTACTTTCATTATTAGCAGGACTAGACAAACCACAAAAAGGTCAAATTCTATTCAAAAATGAGAATATAGAGAACAAAGGGTATAGTAATCATAGAAAAAACAATATAACATTAGTTTTTCAAAATTATAATTTAATTGATTATTTAACACCAATAGAAAATGTTAGATTAGTAAATAAAAAGGCATCAGAAGATATTTTGTTAAAATTAGGACTTGATAAAAGCCAGATAAATAGAAATGTAATGAAACTATCTGGTGGCCAACAGCAAAGAGTAGCCATAGCAAGAGCATTAGCATCAGAAGCACCAATAATTCTAGCTGACGAACCTACAGGAAATCTTGATAGTGAAACTGCAGGAGAAATAATAGAAATATTAAAAAGATTGGCTAAAGAGAGAAATAAATGTGTAATAGTTGTAACACATAGTAAGGAAGTTGCAAATTCTGCTGATATTATTTTAGAATTAAGTGACAAAAAATTAAGAAAGATAAGTAAAATTAATTAGGGGGGTATATTGATGATAAAAAATGCTTTTGCATATGTAACAAGGAAAAGTTTAAAATCAATAATAATATTATTAGTTATTATGGCTATGTCAACACTTAGTCTGATTAGCTTGGCAATTAAAGATGCTACTAATAGAGCTTCAGAAGAAACTTTTAAAAATATAACAAATAGTTTTTCTATGGAAATAAATAGAAGAGTTAATCTTGGAACACCTAGAGGTGGAGGAAATATAAAAGGAGAAGATATAAAAAAAATAGCTGAATCTGAAGATATTGCCTCTTTTGTAAAGAGAATAAATAGTGTAGCTGATTTGGTAGATAATGATATTATAGAAACTAAAAAAACAATTTCAAATCAATCACCAGAAAGAGCAGAAAATTTTAAAAGAACAGTTATGCTAACAGGAGTTAATGATTCATCAAAAGAAAATAAATTTGTGTCAGGAGCTTACAAATTAATAGAAGGAGAACATTTGGAAAAAAATGACAAAAGTAAGATTTTAATACATAAAGACTTAGCTGAAAAAAACAATTTGAAAATTGGAGATAAAATAAAAATTAAGTCCAATTTATTTGATGCAGATAATGAAAAAGGAGCAAATGAAACACTAGAAGTAGAAATAAAAGGAATTTTCGATGGACACAATAAAAGTAGTGTAACTTCTGCACAAGAACTTTACGAAAATACATTAATAACAGATTTAGATACAGCTGCAAAAGTTTATGGAAACACTGAAGATACTGCAGTATATCAAGATGCAACATTTTTTGTAAAAGGTGATAAAAATTTGGATCAAGTCATTAAAAATATTAAAAAACTTGATATAAATTGGAACCAATACAATTTAATTAAAAGTTCAACAAATTATCCAGCACTACAACAATCAATATCTGGTATATATTCAATAGCAAACAAATTATTTGCTAGTTCATTAATATTTGCAGGTATTACAGTTTCATTATTATTACTTTTATGGATGAATGCTAGAAAAAAAGAAATAGCAATTTTTCTATCATTAGGGATATCAAAATTGAAAATTTTTGGACAATTTGTTGTTGAATTAGTATTTATATCTATCCCTGCTTATATAGGCTCATACTTCTTAGCGCTTTATACAGGAAACATGATAGGAAATAATATATTAAATAAAGTTACTGGAAATATAACAAAACAGATAGCAAAGCAATCGGCATCTAGTGGACTTGGTGGAGGAGCAGAAGTAGACGGCTTTAATAAAACTCTAACAAGCTTAGATATTAATATATTACCAAAATCAATAATATATGTAATTTTATTTATGTCTTTGGTACTTATAATATCTTTAGTGTTATCATCTATAAGTAGTTTAAAAAAGAACCCAAAGGAATTGTTAATTGATACAAAGTAGATGACATAGTTTACAGATAATTAAATAATAAATAATGTAAAAGCTAATAAGGATTTAGTTATGAATAAAGAAGAAATAATAAAATATTGTTTAACATTAGAAAATACATATAAAGATTGTCCATTTTCAGATGACTTTGAATCTGTAACAATGAAACATTGTAAAAATAAAAAATGGTTTGCGTTATTAATGAATGTAAATAATAAGTTATACCTTAATGTTAAGACAGATCCAAATTATTCTGACATATTGAGAAATACTTATGATTATATAATACCTGCTTATCATATGAATAAGGAACATTGGAATACAATTATTATAGATGAAAAGGTGGACGAGGATTTAGTAAAAGAATTGATAGAACAAAGTTATCAATTGACAAAGTAAAGATAAATACAAATAGTAAGTTGTCAATGAGATTAGTTTGAAATATAACTGTTTTTTTGTACAAACTAATAGGAACGGGTTTAACTTAGTTGAGTTGTGGTAAACTAACCGGTTGTCAATTAAAATAAAAAAATATAAATTATAAATAACTACTTGAAATATAGTAGTTATTTTTGTATTATTGTAATGATAAAATTTAAGGAAAAATAAAGAAGAAATTTATAAAAATAATAAGCTAAAACATTTTTATAAATAATAAGAGGAGACAGATTAATGAAAGAAAAAGTAAAAGATTTTATTATAAAAAATTTAAAATGGATTATATTATTTATTTGTTTAGTTGGATTTTTAGCAATAGCTGAAGATGTATTTCATAAAGAAATAATGATGAAAGATATAATAGGCTATAAATTAGTATCAACATTTTTAATATCAGACTTTGCAACACCAATTGCAAAATTTATTACTAATTTTGGAGGAGCAATATTTTTAATAATAGCAACTATTATATTGTTTATATTAATAAAAAATAAAAAAATAGGATTTTCAATAATTTCAAATTTAGTAATTGTTACAATATTAAATCAATTATTAAAAAATATATTGCAAAGACCTAGACCAAATGAATTTAGAATAATAGAGGAAACAGGATATAGTTTTCCTTCAGGACACTCAATGGTAAGTATGGCATTTTATGGTTATTTAATATATTTAATTTATAGATATGTAAAAAATAAGTATATAAAATGGACTTTAATTGTTTCACTTAGTATATTAATTTGTACAATTGGAATTAGCAGAATTTATTTAGGAGTACATTATACAAGTGATGTATTAGGCGGATTCTTAATATCAATATCATATTTAGTTATTTATATAAGTGCCGTTAATAAATTTTTGTTAGAAAAATAGTTATATAATACAAGCTATTTCTAAAGTACAACATTTGATAATTATAGAAAGATATAATGTTAATGAATTAGCAGTAAATGAACAAAATATAGATTTAGTCATGAATTTTTTAAATGATGACTAATAAAAAATAAACTAATGATAAACATATGACTGATAAAATAAATTGTAAAAGAAGATAATTATAGTTTGCTAATTATCTTCTTTTATGGTATAAAAGAGAAGTAATAAAATTTGTACCTTGAGGAAGGAATGAGTTTAACTATGGAAAGATGTAAATGGTGCAACTTAAAAAATCCACTATATATTAAATATCATGATGAAGAGTGGGGCAGACCAAACTTTGAAGAAAAGTATTTGTATGAAATGCTAATATTAGAATCTTTTCAGGCAGGGCTTTCATGGGAATGTGTATTAAACAAAAGAGAAGATTTTAGAAAGGCTTACGATAATTTTGATATAGACAAAGTTTGCAGATATGATAATAAAAAAGTCCAAGAGCTATTATCAAATGAAAAATTAATAAGAAACAAATTAAAAATAAATGCTAGCATAAATAATTCTAAAATATTTAAAGAGATACAAAACGAATATGGAACATTTCACGAATATTTAAAAGGATTTACAAATGATAAAATTATTTATGAAAATGATAAAATAACATCTGAATTATCAGATAACATATCAGAACATTTAAGAAAAAGAGGAATGAAATTCGTAGGTTCAACAATAATTTATTCTTATTTACAAGCAATAGGTGTCATTTACTCACATGATGAAGAATGTTTTATGAATAAGAAAGCGAGCCTAAGATCTTTTATCAAATGCAAATTTTAAGAAAATCTAAGGCTCGCCATATTTATCTAGTACAGAACGTTTTCCTACAAGGAAAACGTTCCTACTATATAAAAAAGGTAATTAGCATTGTTAATTACTTTTTTTGTGATATTATAGAATCTAAAAAATATACATTATATAAGAGGTAGAAAAATGGAAATAGCAGAATTAATAATATTAAGTATAGGATTAGCAATGGATGCATTTGCAGTATCAATCTGTAAAGGTATTTCAATGAAAAAAATGGATTGGAAAAAAGCCATAATAATAGGATTATGGTTTGGTGTATTTCAAGCAATAATGCCTTTAATAGGATATTTACTAGGAAGCACATTTGAACAAGTTGTAAAAAACGTAGACCATTGGCTTGCATTTATTTTACTTTCAGCTATTGGAGCAAACATGATAAAAGAATCATTTAGCAAAGATACTGAAGATGAAAATGATGATATAAGTGTAAAAGCAATGTTTATTTTAGCAGTAGCAACAAGTATAGACGCACTAGCAGTAGGAATAACATTTGCTTTTCTAAAAGTAAATATAATATTAGCAATTAGCTTAATAGGAATTATAACATTTACATTAGCAGTTCTAGGAACAAAAATAGGAAATAGATTTGGCGATAAATATGAGAGTAAAGCAGAACTTGCAGGAGGAATAATTTTAATATTATTAGGATTAAAAATATTATTAGAACATTTAGGAGTAATAAATTTTTAACTGTTTTTGAGGACGGAGCAAAAAATAGCTTCAAAAGGAGAGATAAAAGATGAAAAATATATATTTTGATAATGCAGCAACAACTAAATTAGACGAAGAAGTTTTAAAAGAGATGATGCCATACTTAAAAGAGAATTATGGAAATGCATCTTCTGTATATAGCCTAGGTAGAGAGTCAAGAAAAGCAGTAGAAGAAGCAAGAGAGAAAATTGCAAAATTATTAAATTGTAAGCCAACAGAAATTTACTTTACAGCAGGTGGTAGTGAGAGCGACAATACAGCAATAAAAGGAATTGCACATAGTTATAAAGAAAAAGGAAATCATATAATAACATCAAAAATAGAACATCCTGCTGTTTTAGAAACTTGCAAAGAGCTAGAAAAAGAAGGTTTTGAAGTAAGCTATATTTCAGTAGATAAAAATGGAACTATAAATTTAGAAGAATTAAAAAGTGAAATAAGACCAACTACTATATTAATTTCAGTAATGTTTGCAAATAACGAAATAGGAACGATAGAGCCAATAAAAGAAATAGGAAAAATAGCAAAAGAAAATGGAATTTATTTTCATACAGATGCTGTACAAGCAGTAGGAAATATAAAAATTGACGTACAAGAATTAAATATAGATAGTTTATCTTTATCAGGACATAAGTTTTATGGACCAAAGGGTATAGGTGCTTTATATGTAAAGTCAGGAGTACACTTTAAAAAGTACATAGACGGAGGACATCAGGAAAGAAACAAAAGAGCAGGAACGGAAAATGTGCCAGCAATTGTTGGAATGGGAAAAGCATTAGAATTAGCATATCATTCAATGGAAGAACATAATTCAAAAATAAAGGAATTAAGAGATTATTACGAAAAAAGAGTAAAAGAAGAAATATATAATATAAAAATAAATGGAAATATAGAAAATAGATTACCAGGAAACAGCAATATTTCATTTAAAAAAGCAGATGGAGAAGGAATACTTTTAAACTTGGACATGCAAGGAATTTGTGCTTCAAGTGGAAGTGCATGCACATCTGGGTCACTTAATCCATCACATGTATTACTTGCAATAGGAGTAGAACAAGAATTAGCTAAAAATTCTTTAAGAATTTCAATGGGAAAATATAACACTAAAGAAGAAGTTGATTATTTAGTAGATAATTTAAAACAAATAATTGATAGAATGAGAAAAGTATAGATAGCGAAAAATAAGATAAAAGGTCGGCAAAAAATTGTTGACTTTTTTTTATGTTATTATATAATGTAAAAGAAGTTAAATTTTAACGTAAAAAAGGGTTAAGAGAAAATATTTCTAATAGCTCAAAACAAAAGAAAGGATGAAGAAAATGGCAGAATATACAGAAGAAGAGCAAGCAAAAGTAAATGCTATGATTGACGAATTAGTTGAAAAAGCAAAAAAAGCTTCTGAAGAATACATGAAATTAGATCAAGAGCAAGTAAATAATATTGTAAAAGCTATGGCTATGGCTGGGCTAGAACATCATATGGAACTTGCAAAACTTGCAGTAGAGGAGACAGGCAGAGGTATTTACGAAGATAAAATAACAAAGAATATGTTTGCTACAGAATACATTTATCATAGTATAAAATATGATAAAACAGTAGGAGTAATTAACGAAAATGAAGAAGAAGGTTATGAAGAAATTGCAGAACCTATTGGAATTATAGCAGGTGTTACACCAGTTACAAACCCAACTTCAACAACAATGTTTAAATCAATAATTGCAGCAAAAACAAGAAACGTAATTATATTTGGGTTCCACCCTTCAGCACAAAAATGTAGTTCAAGAGCTGCAGAGATAGTAAGGGATGCAGCAATAAAAGCAGGAGCACCAGAAAATTGTATTTTATGGATAGAAGAACCATCTATTTTAGCTACAAGTACACTTATGCACCACCCAGGTGTAAATTTAATTTTAGCTACTGGTGGAACAGGTATGGTAAAAGCAGCTTACTCAAGTGGAAAGCCAGCATTAGGTGTTGGACCAGGAAATGTACCATGCTACATTCACAAATCAGCAAAATTAAAGACATCTGTAAATGATTTAGTACTTTCAAAATCATTTGATAATGGTATGATTTGTGCTTCTGAACAATCTGTTATAGTAGATAGAGAAATTCACGAAGAATTTGAAAGATTAATGAGAGAAGCTGGATGCTATTTCTTAAGTGATGAGGAAACTAATAGATTAAGAAGTAGTATGTTTATAGAAGAAAAAGGATGCGCTTTAAATGCAGATATAGTAGGAAAAAGTCCATACAATATTGCAAAAGGTGCAAGAATAGAAGTACCACAAGATACTAAAGTATTAGTACTTCATGAAAATGGAGTTGGAATAGAATATCCATTTTCTAAAGAAAAATTGAGCCCAGTTTTAGCTTACTATATTGTAGAAAATGAGGACGAGGGAATAAACCTAGCTGAAAAATTAATAGAATTTGGTGGACTAGGACATTCTGCAGTTGTTCATGCAGAAGATAATGATGTAATAGAAAAATTTTCTGAAACAGTAAAAGTTGGAAGAATTATTGTAAATTCACCATCTACTCATGGTGCTATTGGTGATATATATAACACTAATATGCCATCACTTACATTGGGATGTGGTACATTTGGAGGAAACTCAACAACATCAAATGTAAGTAGTGCAAACTTAATTAATATTAAAAAAGTTGCAAAGAGGAGGGTTAATATGCAATGGTTTAAAGTTCCAGATAAAATATATTTTGAAGCGGGTTCAATAGCATACTTAGAAAAAATGCCAAATATATCAAGAGCATTTATTGTAACAGATAAATCTATGGTAGATTTCGGTTATGTAGATAAAATCTTATATCATTTAAGAAAAAGAAATGAATATGTTCACTCTGAAATATTCTCAGATGTAGAGCCAGATCCATCTTTTGATACAATAAAAAGAGGTATAGCTCTAATGAACGAATTTAAGCCAGATGTTATTATAGCACTTGGTGGAGGAAGTCCAATAGATGCTGCAAAAGGTATGTGGTTATTCTATGAACATCCAGAGGCAGATGTTGAAGGTTTAAAACTTAAATTTATGGACATTAGAAAACGTACTTACAAATTCCCTAAACTTGGAGAAAAGGCTAAATTGGTGGCAATACCAACAACTTCAGGAACAGGTTCAGAAGTAACATCATTTGCAGTTATAACAGATAAAACAATAAATAAAAAATATCCTTTAGCAGATTATGAATTAACACCAGATGTAGCAATTGTGGATCCAGACTTAGTAATGAGTCTTCCACAAAAAATTACAGCAGATACAGGTATGGATGTTTTAACACATGCAATAGAAGCATATGTTTCTAACATGGCATCTGATTATACAGATGGTTTAGCAGAAAAAGCGGTAGAGCTTGTATTTAAGAACTTAAGACAAGCATATAACCATGGAGATGACAAACATGCAAGAGAAAAAATGCATAATGCAAGTACAATAGCAGGTATGGCATTTACAAATGCATTTTTAGGAATAAACCATTCTTTAGCACACAAAATAGGAGGGGAGTTCCATTTAGCACATGGAAGAATAAATGCAATTTTACTTCCATACGTAATTCGTTACAATGCAAGTAAGCCAACAAAATTTGTTTCATTCCCTAAATATGAATATTTTATAGCAGACCAAAAATATGCAGATTTATCTAGAAGAATGAACTTCCCAGCATATACAAATGAGGAAGGTGTAAATTCTTTAATAGAAGAAATTAAAAAATTAAATGCAGATTTAGGTATACCAAGTTCATTTAAAGAGCAAGGTGTAGACGAAGAAGAATGGCTTGCAAAAGTTGATCTATTAGCAGATAGAGCGTTTGAAGATCAATGTACAACAGCAAATCCAAGACTTCCACTAGTTTCAGAATTAAAACAAATTTTAATAGATAGTTATTATGGAAATAATATATAAAAACAAAAAAGAATGAAAGGTAATTACCATTTCATTCCTTTTTTGTAATATTTACTTTTTCAAACTTTCATATTTCCTTTTAGTAGCCTGACCACCACGAATTGCCCGTTCAGCAATGTTTTTAGAAATAATTTCTAAAACTTTATCATATAAAACAGGCGAAAAAGAAGGCAGTCTCTGGGTCAAATCACCGTAAACTGTAGTTTTGGAAACGTTAAATGCTTTGGCAGTTGCCCGGACTGTTGATTTGTTGTCAATAAAAAAACGTGCTTCTTCTAAAGTTCTGTTTTTAATTATTGTGGATCTCTTCATGTTAGTATCCCCTTTTTAAAAGCTAAGTTAACAATTACAATATGTATTATTATACTATCATATTAACATAAATGCAACAAAATGATAAAAAAATAAAAATTTCTAAGATTTTTCAATACATAGAAATTTCTATTTTTTTTTATTCTTTTATATCTAATTTAATATGAACTTCTCTTAATTGTTCTCTTGTTACATTTCCAGGAGCACCCATCATTAAATCTTGTGCTTTACTATTCATAGGGAATGCAATAACATCTCTAATTGTTTCACTTTCAGTTAAAAGCATTATCATTCTATCTACACCAGGTGCAATACCAGCATGTGGTGGAGCACCAAACTTGAATGCATTAAATAGTGCAGGAAATTTCTCTTCAATGTGTTCTTTAGAATATCCAGCAAGTTCAAATGCTTTAACCATAATTTCTGGGTCGTGATTTCTTACAGCACCAGAAGAAAGTTCAATACCATTACATACAATATCATATTGATAAGCAACAATATCTAATGGATTCATTGTATTTAATGCTTCCATTCCGCCTTGTGGCATAGAGAATGGATTATGGTTAAATGCAATTTTTCCGTTGTCATCTAATTCATACATTGGAAAATCTATAATCCAACAGAATTGATACATACTTTCATCTATTAAGTTTAATCTATTTCCAAGTTCTGTACGAATTTGACCAGCTAAATTCTCAGCTTTTGCTTTATTATCTGCAATAAAGAAGATAGTATCTTCAGATTTTAATTCAGCTAAATCTAATAATTCTTTTTTCATATCATCTGGAATAAATTTATCTATAGGTCCTTTAAAAGTCAAATCTTCTTCAACTTCTAAGTAACCAAGACCACCCATACCAATTGATTTAGCGAATTCTAACATTTTTTCATGGAATCCTTTAGACATATGTCCATGAACACGAATTGCACGTACTGTTAATCCATGGAAAGGCTTAAATGTACATCTTTGGAAGAATTCTGTAACATCAACTATAAATAATGGATTTCTTAAATCAGGTTTATCTGTTCCATATTTAAGCATAGCTTCTTTATATGGAATTCTAGGGAATGGATATTCAGCTACCTTTTTATTTGAAAACTTATTAAATGTGTTATAAACAACAGGCTCAATAGCACTAAACACGTCTTCTTGAGTAGCATAACTCATTTCCATATCTAATTGATAAAATTCACCAGGAGCACGATCTGCTCTAGCATCTTCATCTCTAAAACAAGGAGCAATTTGGAAATATTTATCTATACCACCAACCATCAATAATTGTTTAAATTGTTGTGGTGCTTGTGGTAAAGCGTAAAATTTTCCAGGGTGAACTCTACTTGGTACTAAGTAATCTCTTGCACCTTCTGGTGAAGAACTAGTAAGAATTGGAGTTTGAACCTCTAAAAATCCTTGTTCAATCATTTGCATACGTAAGTATTGAATTACCTTAGCCCTTAAAACAATATTATCTTTCACTTTAGTGTTTCTTAAATCTAAGAAACGATATTGAAGTCTTAAATCTTCACGTACATCTGCGTTACCATTAATTTCAAAAGGTAAATTAGCAGTACGCTTTCCTAAAACTTCGATTTTTTCAATAGCAATTTCAACTAGACCAGTTTTAAGTTTTTCATTAACTGTTTCAGGATCTCTTTTACGTACAATTCCTTCAACACATACAGAAGATTCGATAGGAATATGTGAAGCAAAGTCAACATCAGCTTCTTCAGCAGATGTAACAACTTGTGTTATTCCATACATATCACGTATGTCTAAGAAAACTAAACCTCCTAAGTCTCTAATTGTTTCAACAAATCCTGCAATTTTAACTTTTTTGCCTACATCTTCTAGGCTAATTTCATTACAAGTATGAGTTCTGTAAGTACTCATAAAAACACTCCTTTCTGTTAATGCAACTTTGAATCGATTTTCTGTTTTATAAAAAAATTAGCTTTACATGCTACACTTTTAGTAAAGAAATTAAGAATAACTATAAAGTGAATAAAATAAAACTGCTATAACACAAAAAATCGTCCAACTGCATAAATGCAGGGACGAAATAACTTCCGCGGTGCCACCCTAACTTTGAAGATTAAATATAGATTTAACCTCCCACTTTGTTTAAAATTGCTCCAATGTGTTTCGTTTATTAGTTTTTTCTAAAAAGGCTCTCAGCGTATTCACCTTTATTCTCTGTTTAGTCTTTAAAAATAAACTTTCATTTTCAACGCAATATATTTAATTTGTACTTTTCTATTTTACATAGTATGTTTAAAAAAGTCAAGAGGTATACGAAAAAAACTATATTTATAAAAAAATAATATGTAAAAAAATGGAGAAATTTTTGTTACGATTTTTGGAATAAAATAAAAAAGTGAACATATATATTTAATAGAAATAAAATAGGGGAGGATTTTTTTATGGAATATGCAAAAGATATCATTTTAGATGTAAGATGCAGAAGAAAAATGGGGGTTAGTAAACTAAATATTTGGGCAAAAAGATGGACAAGCAATATGGTGAGACATATAAGCAATAACAAGTTAACATTTTCAGTACTAACTTCATTACTAATATTAATTGCAATAGATATAGCTTTAATAAATAGTTTTTTTGTACTTATCACAAACTTGTAACGCAAAAGAGACTCTATTGGGGACGTTGCCACTGCATATTTTATTCGTAACTCGCTTTAAGCTCGAACGACTAAAAAATCCTTTTGGTTAACCTGTCCCTTTTGAAGCAGTTAATTATCTATCTTGCTAAAAATATTAAAATTTGTTATAATAGCAAAAGAATAAATAAGAGAGTGAGATAAAAAATGATAGTAGCAAATGATTGGAAAGATTATGAAATAATAGATATGGCAAATGGAGAAAAGCTAGAAAGATGGAAAGATATAATTTTAGTCCGTCCAGATCCACAAATAATTTGGAAAGATAAAAGCTTTCCAAATAAGTGGAAAGATATAAATGCTATATATAAAAGAAGTTCTACAGGTGGTGGAGCGTGGGACTATAAAAAGAAAGTTCCAGCTAATTGGCAAGTAAAATATAAAAACCTTACATTTAATATAAAACCAATGGGCTTTAAGCATACAGGCTTGTTTCCAGAACAAGCAGCAAATTGGGATTGGATGATAGAAAAGATAAAAAGTTCTAAAAGAGAAATAAAAGTGCTAAATCTATTTGCATACACAGGTGGAGCAACAGTAGCATGTCTTTCAGCAGGAGCTTCTGTATGCCATGTAGATAGTTCAAAGGGAATGGTATCATGGGCAAAAGAAAATGTAATATCATCAGGGCTACAAGAAAGACCAGTAAGATACATAGTAGATGATGTCGTAAAATTTGTAAACAGAGAAATAAGACGTGGAAACAAATATGATGCGATAATAATGGATCCACCTTCATATGGAAGAGGAGCAAATGGCGAAGTTTGGAAATTTGAAGAAAACATATGTGATTTAGTAGAACTTTGCAAAGGAGTTTTATCAGATAATCCATTATTCTTTTTAATAAACTCATACACAACAGGAATTTCAAGTACAGTATTAGAAAATATACTTAATTTAAATATAACAAAAACATATGGTGGAAAAGTAACAAACGGAGAAGTAGGACTTCCTATGACAAATTCAAAACTAATACTTCCATGCGGAATATATGGAAGATGGGAAAATTAAGACTCCATTAGGGACGTTTCCTTTTGGTTAATCTGTCCCTAATGGTATATTAGAAAAAACTCCAAAAGGGACAGATTAACCAAAAGGAAACGTCCCCAATGGAGCAGAGGAGAAATGAAATGCAAAAACTAAATGTAATATATGAAGATAACCATATAATTGTAGTAGAAAAGCCAGTAAACATTCCTTCACAAGGCGATAAAACAGGTGATATAGATATGCTTACTTTGGTAAAAGCATATATAAAGGAAAAATATAATAAACCGGGTGAAGTTTATTTAGGATTAGTACATAGACTAGATAGACCAGTTGGTGGAGTTATGGTTTTTGCAAGAACTTCGAAAGCTGCTGCAAGACTTAGTGAACAAGTAAGAAACAAAGACTTTAAGAAAAAATATTTAGTAATTGCAGATGGAAAGTTTGAAAAGGATAAGGGAACTTTAGAGGATTATTTATTAAAAAATGAAAAAACTAATACTAGCAAAGTAGTTAAAGAAGGTACTAAAAACGCAAAACTTGCAATATTAGATTATGAAGTACTTAAATATAATGAAGAAATAAATTTATCTGTAGTGAAAGTAAATTTACATACTGGTAGACATCATCAAATACGTGTTCAAATGGCAAATGCATGGCATAGTATATGTGGTGACCAAAAATATGGAACTAGAGGAAGAGGAAAACAAATTTGCTTATGGGCATATGAGCTTACAATACTACATCCAATTACTAAAGAAGAAATGACATTTAAAGTCTTGCCAGAATTTATAGGTGGTTGGAAACAATTAGAAGACATATCTAATTTATAGTTTATGTTAATTTTATAAAACAGACTAAAACTTATATGAAAATTAATTTTTAAGTTTTCATATAAGTTTTTTTGTGTTTCATATATAAAATAAAAAATAGTGTCGAAAAAAGAATAATATTGTTATAGAAAATAAAAAAGAGGTGAGCACATGATAGATAAAATTTGTGAATACCTAACAAATAAAATTCGAAAACAAATGCCAGAAATAGATGATGAGAAAGCGGAGATAATAAACTATGGAATACAGCTTATAGTAGGAGAAATACCAAAAATATTTTTAATGTTTGGACTAGGAATTATTTTAGGATTATGGTGGCAAACATTACTTGCATTTTTCTTACTATTACCATATAAAATAGTTTCAGGTGGATTTCATTTAAAAACGCATATAGGATGTTTTTTATGTACAAACATAGTATATTGTGGAAATGCTTATATAAGTACAATATGGAATTTTCCAAATGAAATAACTAAATATGTAACGATATTAGGAATTTTTATATTAGGAATAATAATGGTAAGTATTTACGCACCAGCAGATACAGAAAACCTACCAATATTAACTAGAAAAGAAAGAAAAACTAAAAAAATATTATCATATATTTTTCTAATTATAAATTTACTAGTAGCAACATTTATACCTAATAACACAATATCAAATCTAATTATAATAGGAACTTTTATACAAACACTTTCAATTACAAGATTAGCATATATTATAACTAAAAATAAATATGGATATGAAGAATATTTAAAAGCACAAAATATTTAAATTTTTTAAGATAATACAAGTATTAGCCGGCAATACTTTATTATATAATTGTAATAATATAGGGGGAATTAGTTATGTTAAAATTATTAGCAAAAATCGCAGAAAAATACGCAAAATCTACAAATACAGCATGTGTTTTATTTGGAATAATGCACCAACCAAAAATGCCTGCATCATTAATTAAAAAAGACTAAGAATTTATTACATTATATACAAAAACAAGATAGTTATTAAACTATCTTGTTTTTACTTTTTTAATAAAATATTTCAAATTGTTGTGTAAAGAATTCGTCATTTTTAGTAGTAAACAAATTTAAATTATTATTTTTCTTTAATATTTGTCTTACTTCCCACAAACCAAGTCCAGTATTACCTTTTTTAGTTGAATAACCTTTCTCAAATATTTTGTCTGTGTTAACATCTTTATTTGTATATGTATTTTCTATAATTAACAATTGCATATGTCTTCTAGAATCTTTTCTAAATATAACATTTATTACTTTTTCGTCACATTCTTTTGCAGCCTCTATAGCATTATCCATTAAAATACCAAGAACTCTTGTAAACTCATATATTTTAATATGTAAATCATTCATATTCAAAAATGCTTCTAAATTAATTTTTATACCAAGCTGATCGGCTTTATGATATTTAGTTGCTAAAACATTATATATAGCAGGATTATTTACTACTTCTGGACTTAATGTTGTTAAGTTATTTGTATGTTGAATATCTTCTAAAAGTTGAGAATAATATTTCTTTAAACCTTCCATATCATTTTTATCTATAAAACCAGCCATACCTTGTACAATATTAGAAAAGTCATGTCTGAAAGCTCTTGTGTTGTCTTGAAGCATTTGTAGTGTTTTATTATATAATGTTGCTTCCTCTAAATTCATTGATGTTGTTTCAAGCTTTGAGACAGTAAATATTGTATATAAATTAAAAATAACATAAGTTATTAATCCTAAAAGATTAAGTAAAATAATATAAAAAGGTAAAACTGATGCATAAAAATATATTATATATATTTGACTGGCAATTAATATAATAGCAAGAATAGTATTTACTATTAATAAATTTCTTTTCTTTTTGCTTATAACTTCAATCTTTTTAAAATTAGGTTTAAAGTATCTTAATCCAAGGTATATTAAAACCTCTATAAAGTATATTATTAATGAAATAACTAGTCTGTGTATAGGAATTCTAGTAGCAATTATGTAGTCAAATTTAAATATAGAATAGTACATTTTAGCAAAAATAGACTCAATAAAAGCAGTTATGATAAAAGGAAAAACTAAACACACTATTGATTTTAATATATTTAATTTAAAAATGATAATTATGCAAATTAACATCATAAGAATATTTAAATATGTATTAAAAGGAGCTGGAATTAATAATTTAATAAATAATCCTAATATTGATACTATAAAAACATATAAAGTTTTTTGCTTTTTAGAACATTCAACATTAAAGATAGTTGTAAATAAAAGCATGGATACATAAGCTTCTATAAATACTAAAGGTATACATATGTAATTAGTTAAAGTTAGATTCTCCGTAGTCAAACTACTCCAAATTGTTTGTAAAATTTCTATCATTTTTAAAAACCTCCATTATTTTATTTTTATATTTTGGCCCTATATAACACTTCATATTAGAAGTGCTGTCAAAAGAAATACTATTATCGCTAGGGCTAATATCATAAATTTTGTTCAAATTTGCAATATAAGATTTATGGCACCTAACAAAATTAGAGGGCAGAATTTCTTCAATCTTGTTAAAAGAACTATATGTTTCATAAACTCTACTATCAGTGTAAAAAACTAATTTCATCCCATCTTTTTTTATAAATTTAATACTATCTTCATTAATAATAGTATTACGATTATCAATTCTAATAAAATTATTATTTTTATAGTCAGTTTTTATATCATCTAAAATACGCAGAAAAGTTTCTTCTAATCTTTCTAAAGTAATTGGTTTTGGAATAAAATCAAAAGTTTTATATTGATACGCAATTAAAACATATTCCAAATGAGCACTTGTAAAGATGATATAAACCTGTTTGTTAGTTTTCCTAATTTGACTTGCTAAATCTAAGCCAGACATTTCGGATTTTAAATCAATATCTAAAAATAGTACATTTACATTATTATTTTTAACATACTCAAGAGTATTCTCTGGTGTGGTAGAAGAAAAGACTATTTCAGCATCAAAATTATGCTTAATAAAAAGTGATTCCAACATCTTGCAGAGCCTGTCTAAAATAGATTGATTATCATCACAAAGAACAAAATTCAACATATATTCATCCTCCGTGTAAAAAAAATTAAAATAGTAAAAAAAGTAAATTGGAAAAAATTACCTATTTATTATTTAGTACATAATAATTCAAAAAAATATCATTGTCAATAGAAAAATTGAGATAAAAAATAAAAAAATGTCGACGATAAGTGAAAAATTAAATGCAATTAATGATATATATAATATATTTAAGTCTT
>OIZO01000236.1_pt1 | contig 40458 bp, 36 predicted proteins | sample 1588551 | NCBI WGS metagenome assembly OIZO01 (sample SAMN03283271) | human gut metagenome | biome: human-associated habitat; material: feces | host: Homo sapiens | place: Peru | collected 2012 | reverse complement strand
AATGCGACCAATACCTTCACCGTGGGTAATGTGAAGATCGACCTGATCGAGTCTCGGTTCCACCGGGAAGGCAACGACAATTCCGGCGATACCGACATCCCTGACCCCCAGCATACCGCAAGCGGCATGAAGTACGTCAGAGATGGCAACCACGCGTTTACCGATGCGGAGATTCAGGCGGATGCCGCAAACTACTCCGCATACATAGCTAAGCGCGGCAAGAATATGGTCCCCGGTCGCAACTTTGCCAAGTGCCCTTATGTGGTCAACACTGGTGCAAATGATGCTTATATTCGAATCCGCGTCATGGCTCCTCACGATTATGAGGGCAGTTATAGAGGCTTCATCAGCGCGATGTTCTGCTCTTCCGCTACGATCTCCGGTGAGTTCCAGCATGGGGCAAACGGGGTAAACTGGCCTGTCATTGAAGAGAATGGCTACACCGATGCGGATGGCTTGAAATATGATGTCCTTACCTTCACCCGCAATGAGCTACTGAAGCCCGGCGAAATGACCGAATGGAATGTTATCAACTATGTCGGTATTGGCAAGGACGTAACCAGTGCTGACATTCAGACAGCCATCGAGAAAGGCTTTATCAAGGTATCGGCAGATGGCACCATGACCGTAAATGTTCTGGTCCAGGCCGATGCCATCCAGGCGGAAGGCTTTGCCAACGCAACGGCGGCCTTCGCCGCATTTGATGCCCAGCCATAAAGACCCCTCCCAAGATCTTCGCAATCAGTTTCCCCCGTGCGCTGGCGCGGAACAAATACACCACCATTACATATCAAGGAGTGAAAGCAAATGAAGAAGAAAATCATGGCAATCTTCCTGTGTGTGGCTCTCTTAGCCATCGCCATTGTGGGCGCATCGCTGGCCTACTTTACGGACACGAAGTCTGCCACCAACACCTTCACCGTGGGCAATGTGAAGATCGACCTGATCGAGTCCAAGTTCCACCGCACCGGCAATGACAATTCCGGCGATACTTCCATCCCTGACCCCACCAATACCGCAAGGGGCATGAAGTTCGTCCCGGACGGTTGGACGGTTTTCACCGATGAACAGATCCAGGAAGATGCCGGGACCTATGCGACCGACTACCTGGCTGTAAAGGGCAAGAACATGGTTCCCGGCCGCGGCGTTGCCAAGTGCCCCTATGTGGTCAACACCGGTGCCAACGATGCTTTCATCCGTATCCGCGTCATGGTCCCTTCTGCGGCTAACAATGACTTTGTTAACGTGCATAGCGGCGGCGTGATCACCAACCAGTGGTGCAGCACGGCTTTTATAAACGGCGAGTTCATCGATGGAAAGGGCGGCGGCTGGAACAATGCTCCTGCAATCGATAAGGCCAGCGTTACCAAGGACGGCGTAAAATATGACGTATACACCTTCACCCGCAAAGAGCCTCTGAAGGCCGGCGCTATGACCGAGTGGAATGTCTGGAACTTCATCGGCATCAACAAGGATGCTACCTCCGCCGATATCCAGAAGGCCGTCGACGCCGGTGCCATCACTGCAACAGACGATACCATGACCCTGAACGTTCTGGTGGAGGCCGATGCCATCCAGGCCGAGGGCTTTGCCGATGCCGCCGCCGCCTGGGCCGCGTTCAAGTAACCAGAATCAATGATTCCTTCCCCATGGTCTGCGCCCTTCGGGGCGCAGGCCGTATGAGAGCACCCGGCCCCTTCGCCGGATGTTCTCATATGGTCTGTCAGGACCGGTGTATTCTCATGCTATCCCGGACCGGGATTTTTCTGATAACGGCTAGAGAGGAGCAAGGACAATGAAGCGAAAACTTTTGATTCTGTCGGTGCTGGCCATCTGCCTCTCCACCCTTGCCGCCGGAACCCTCGCCTACTTCACCGCGGAGGACAAGGCGCACAATGTGATCACCACCGGCGGGATCGACATCACGGTGCAGGAGTGGGCGGATGCGGAAAAAACCAGGCCCTTCCAGGACCTGGCCGGTGTGATGCCCAACACCACCGTTACCAAAATCGCGGAGGTCAGGAATACCGGCGGGGCCGAGGCCTGGGTCCGGGTGAAGGTGGAGAAGAACATCCGGCTGCAGGGCCAAGGCACGGCGGATGCCGGGCTGGTGGAGCTGACCCGCAACACTGCCGACTGGACGGAGAAGGACGGCTACTATTACTATACCAAGGCATTGAAGCCCGGGGAGGTCACCGCGCCGATTTTTACCGCCGTGACCTTCAAGGCCGACATGGGCAACGAATACCAGAACGCAACGGCAACCGTAGACGTTTCTGCCCAGGCGGTGCAGACCGCCAACAATGGCGCTACCGTCATGGATGCCCAGGGCTGGCCAAACGCATAAGGAGGATAAGCGCCTATGAAGAGCAAAAAAGTGATCGTTCTGCTGATCAGCCTCACTCTGCTCGTCAGCATGACGCTTCCCGGCAGGGTGGTCGTCTACGCCGACCAGGCTGCCGACAGCGGCGATAGGAACCTCCTGTCTGAGAACGAAGAAAAAGACACTTCCCCGGAGGGTGCGGGAGATCCTGACTCCTCTGGGGCGAACCAAAGCGAGGACCCTCCTGAGCCCTCCGGGCCGGACCAGAGCGGGGACTCCCCTGTGCCTTCCGGGCCGAACCAGAGCGGGGACTCCTCTGCACCCTCTGGAGCGGACCAAGGCGGGGACTCCTCTGGGTCCTCTGGGCCGGACCAGAGTGTGGACCCCTCCCAGCCGGAAGAGCCTGGGAACACCGGGGAGCAGAATCCCTGCACCTGCGGCGCGGCCCAGGGCCAGGCCCACGAAGAGGGATGCCCCCTGTATGTCCCGGCTGATGTGATCGAGACATTGCCGGCAAAGGTATGCACCTGCGGCCGTGAGGACGGCACCCACGATGAAAACTGCCCGCTGTATGTGGCCCCGGAGGGGCCGGTGGAAGAGGAAGAGGAAAGCAATGGAGCCAGCCTGACCGTTTCTGTGCAGGTTTCGGGAGAAGATCAGGGAAATGCTGTCCTGAATCTGACCGGCCCGGGGGACTACTGTAAGCGCATTGTGGTCCATGGCAGCGACTCCGTGACCCTCAGCGGCCTTGGGGCCGGGGCATACACCGTCTCAGATGGTGAGGTCTCCCAAAGCGTCACCCTGGAGGCCGGGGGGAGTAACAGCGTGGAAATCACGGTCACCCGGAGAAGCCACGGGTGGCTGACCGGCGAAGCATATCAGAAATTCACCTTTGGCAGTTGAGAAAGGGGGCGGCAGCTATGTATCAGGACCCACAGGAAAAAGGCCGGGGACCGGCGGCCCGGGTATACAGGACGGCTGTCCTGCTGATCGCCGTCCTTCTGCTCATCGGCACGGCAGTCGGCTCTACTGCCGCGTTCCTTGTGACCAAAACGGAGCCGGTAGTGGAGGACTTTGCCTACGCCCAGGTTTCCTGCCAGGTGACCCGGAGTGACAACGCCCTGGCAGTTCAAAACACCGGCACCGCCCAGGCCTACATCCGGGCGAGCTACGCCGTCAACTGGCGGGACGGGGAAGGGAAGATTGCGGCTGCTGCGCCGGAGGGCTACAGCTGTGACCTGGTAAAAGACCCCCAGGGCGCTTGGGTAGAGGGCGGGGACGGATACTTCTACTATCCTGCCCCTGTGGACCCCGGGGGCGAAACGCCCAGCTTGCTGACTTGCAGCGTTTCACGTCCGGAGAATCCGGAGTACACCCTTTCCGTTGAAGTTGTGGCCGAGGCCATCCAGAGCAACCCGGCAGAGGCGGCGGAGGATGCCTGGGGCGTTACAGTCAGCGACGGCATGCTGACCGTGCAATAAAGGGGACGGCGATATGAAAAAGTCATGCAAAGCGATTTGCTCGCTGATTCTACTGATGCTCATGGCCATGAGCCTTGCCACCAGGGCCTTTGCCGACTCCCCCTCCATTACCTTTCAGGGCTTCTCGAAGGGCTTTGACTTCCGGCCCGGCAGCGAGTACACGGAAACCGACCTGTTCGGCAATTTCAAAAATCTGATGCCCGGCGATACGGTGACGGAAACCATTACCTTCACCAACGCTGCCACAGACTGCGACTTTGTAAACCTCTATATGCGGGCCGAGGCCCATGACGAGACCGCCAATCCCCTCAGCCCCAAGGTGGCGGAGGGGGAGACCCTGGCCACTATGACGGAATTCCTTTCCCAGCTTTCTATGAAGGTCTGGAATGGCACGGAGCTGATCTATGAGGCCTCCCCCCATGAGCTGGACGGCCTGAAGAGCAACAAGCTCCTGGGGGTTTTCCGCACCGGCCAGTCTGCCACATTGAAGGTCCAGCTGAGTGTCCCCCTTGCCCTGGATAACCGGTTTGCCAACCGGGTGGGGGAGGTGGACTGGATCTTCCACGTGGAGGCCTACAATGAAAATCTGCTTTCCGTCCGGAAGGTCTGGTCTGACGGCAACGAAAACCATAAGGATGACAGCGTCACCGTGAACCTGCTGAAGGACGGCAAGGCGGAAAAAGCCCAGGTGCTGCATGCGGAAAACGGCTGGGCATACACCTTTGACGGCCTCCAGGCGGGGCATACTTGGACGGTAGAAGAGGCCGCCGTTCCGGAAGGGTATACCGTCACCTACGACACAGTGGGCACGGCCACCACCATTACCAATACCCGGAAGGATACGCCCCCTGGGCCATCGGACACTCCGCTGGATATTACGGTCCACAAGGTGTGGAGCGGGGACGGCGGGAAAAAGCGCCCCACATCGGTGACTGTGACCCTGTATAAGGGCGATCAGGTCTACGATACCGTGCGCCTTGGGGACTGGAACAACTGGAGCCACTCCTGGGTGGACCCCACCGCCTACGGCAACTGGCAGGTCATTGAAACCAACATTGCCAAGGGCTATGTCCCCTCCTACCGTGTCAAGGACGGCGTTGTGACCATCACCAACACCCGCAGCCTGATCCAGACCGGCCAGCTTACCTGGCCCATCTGGGTGCTGGGCGGCCTGGGACTTGCCCTTGTAGCTCTCGGCGGGGCAATGCTGGCGAAGAAAAAGAAGCAAAACCGTGACTAAAAAAGCAGGGATCGCCATTGTGGCAGTGGGAGCGGCGCTGATCCTGTCGGCGCTGGTCCTGCTGCTGCATAACCGATATGCGGACGCGCGAGCCGGACGGGAAGCCGAGACCCTGCTGGCGGGCGTAGAGGCGGCCATCTCCTCCCAGGCGGCGGCTGAGCAGGGAAAAACCCGGCCCCGGGGACAGGAAACCCGGCCAACCGGGGAGAAAAACGGGACGGAACCCACAGCCGCGGAAGCCCTTGACCCGGAAATGCCGGTGGCTATGCTGGAGGGCTACGGATATGTGGGCTATGTGGAGATCCCGGCCCTGGGGCTGAAGCTGCCGGTCATGTCCGACTGGGACTACACCAGGCTGGAAATTGCCCCCTGCCGCCAGTTCGGCTCCTCCCGGACCGATGACCTGGTGATTGCCGCCCACAATTTCGAGAGCCATTTTGGCCGACTGAAAGAGATGTCCCTGGGCAATACCGTTACGTTTACGGATATGGCGGGGATCGTCAACACCTACCGGACGGAAATGATCGAGACGCTGAGCCCCAAGGACGTGGAGGCGGTGCAAAACAGCGGCTACGACCTGGTCCTCTACACCTGCACCAGAGACGGCCAGGCACGGGTGGCGGTATTCTGCAATCGGACCGGGGAAAGCACGGTGCCGTAAAAAACAAGCGGACCGATCAAGAAAATCTGGAATGTGGTCAGCAGCGTCCTGGTTGCGCTGGTGGTACTCCTGGCGCTTCTGCTGGTAGGGGCCCGGGTGGTGGGCATCCGCTTGTATCATGCAAATCATCGCTGTTCTTTGTATTACCCTTACAAATCAAGACGGATATAGGCTAATAATTACATCAATTGTGCCCAATATTTTTCTGCTTTTATTATAAATAACTACCCACCCAAGTACAGGAAGAACATTCCGTTCTTTTCCTTCTGTTATCTTATTTGGGAACATCGATTACACAATCGTTTGCTTCCGCCTATTTTAAATTTCTGGAATGTGTTTATCTGTTTTACTCAGCTGCCCGATAAATTAACTGAGACAGTGCGGTGGACTGTTTTTCGCCGGGCTGGGTACGGCAGCACCCTGGTTCAAATTGACAGACACGGTGATTCCCTTCCTGCGCGCAGGGGACAGCACCCAGGGAGCGGCCGCAGGCTATTCTCCTTATTCCTTTTGGTTATAACGCAAGTCATACAAAGAATATGCCGCTTAGTACATCAAATATTGACATTATTTACAACAATTGGTAAAATTGTCACAGAATTCTCCGGAAGAATTAAAGAAAATTTTACAAAGGAGATTGAGGTATGCTTAAGGCGCTAAAAGAAGACAAGATTCTCGGCTTCCCTGTTTGGATGTTCATCATTGTTAATGTCATCATGATTTTCCTGGCCAGAATGGACTGGCTGTTGGCGGATATGGTGGGCGCTCTGGCCTTCGCACTGTCCGTCGGTACTCTGCTTGGTTGGATTGGCGACCACATCCCCGTATGGAACACCTGGTTCGGCGGCGGTATGCTGTTCACCTGCCTGTGCGCCGGCGCCATGAACACCTACGGCCTGGTGGGCGAGAAGACCATTGAGGCTCTGAACACCTTCAACGGTTCTACCGGCTTCCTGAATCTGTATATTCTGGTTCTGATCACCGGCTCTGTTCTGTCCATCGACCGCAAGCTGCTGATCAAGTCCTTTGCCGGCTACATTCCCACCATCCTTGGCGGCGTTGTCTGCGCCCTGGGTCTGGCCGGTCTTGTGGGCGCCGTCACCGGCGTGGGCACCATCAATGCCATCTGCACCTTTGCCATTCCCGTTATGGGCGGCGGCAACGGCGCCGGCATCACCCCCATGTCCAAGATGTACGAGGCTGCCACCGGCAATGACGGCGCTGCCTGGTATGCCGCGGCCTTCGCCACCATCAGCATCGGCAACCTGGTTGCCGTGTTCTGCGCCGCACTGCTGAACAAGCTGGGCGCCAAGAAGCCCTCCCTCACCGGCAATGGCCGCCTGATGATCGCCCAGGAAAACACACAGGCCGCTGCCGACGACTACAAGCCCACTGTTACCGATTACGCCACCGGCCTGTGCCTGGGCCTGGTGTGCTTCAACATCGCCAACTTCTACTCCAAGAAGGTTTCCATCATCAATAACCACCTGGATCTGGGCTTCTCCATTCACGCCTTCGCATTCATGGTCATCCTGGTCGCCATTCTGAACGTCTCTGGCATCCTGCCCAAGAACGTTCGTGCCGGCGCCAGCGCCATGCAGAAGTTCTTTGTCAAGTACATGTCCTTCCCCCTGATGATCACCGTGGGCATCGGCACCGACCTGAACGACTACCTGGCGATTGTCTCCAACCCCGCAAACTTCCTGGTCATCGTCGTGGTCGTTATCGGCGCTATGATCGGCACCTTCCTGGTGGCCAAGCTGGTGCATTTCTACCCCATCGAAGCCATGATCACCGGCGGCCTGTGCATGGCCAACGGCGGCGGTTCCGGCGACGTTCAGGTTCTGGGTGCCTGCAACCGCATGGAGCTGATGTCCTACGCCCAGATTTCCTCCCGTATCGGCGGCGCCATCATGCTTGTCATCGCCAGCTTCTTCTTCGGCAGATTTCTGTAAATCTCTTGCTCTCTTCGGAATTGAGGCAGCATATCCTACTGCTGCCTCAATTCGTTTTCCAAGAAGGCGTGAAGCCTCAATTGTATGACCATTTCCCAAAATTCATGCTCTGAAGAAAGGAATTACTTGTTATGGCTACTGCGTTAGGCCAGGGTCTGACCTCTGAAATGAAAAAAAATCTGTTCGGCAACGCTTACCTGAATATGCTGTGGCACTGCCCCAGCGATCCCCGGTTCTCCTATTGGGTGCACCTTCCCGACTGCTACTATGACGAGGAGGATCCCCACTACCAGCTGATGGTGATTATCCACGGCACCGGCTGCGCTACCGAGGAGTATGTCCGGGTGGCGAAGGCCTGGGCGGACGAGCGCAAGGCGGCGCTGCTGGCCCCCATGTTCCCCGGCGGACTGATCGACCCCGAGGACTTCAACGCCTACAAGATGCTCTCCTGCGACGGCGTCCGCTATGACAACGTGCTGCTGGCCATGGTTGACGACATGGCAAAGCGCTATCCCGGTGTGGAGACCTCCAAATTCTTCATGTTTGGCCACTCCGGCGGCGGACAGTTTGTCAACCGGTTCCTGCTGGTGCACCCGGAACGTCTGAAGGCCGCCTCCATAGGCGCCCCCGGCAGACCCACCTTCCTGAATTTTGAGGAGGACTACTTCTGGGGCGTCCGGGACTTCTATAAATATTTCGACAAGCAGATCGACATGGAGGCAATCCGCAAGGTGCCTGTTCTGATCACTGTGGGCGAGTTGGATGTGAAGTATATCGGTGACTCTCCCTACGGCTCCTGCCGGGTGGAGCGTATGAAGAGCCTGCAGAAAAATTTCATTGAGAACGGAATCCACACCGAGCTGCAGATCCTCCCCGGCCTGGAGCACGGCGACGGCGAACAGGAGCGTGTGGACGCCGCCCAGTCCTTCTTCGGCAGATATCTGTAAACGCTTTCTTTTGATCAGGATATCGGCTCTGCTAAGCCAAACACCAATTTACCGCACTGCTTATGAAAGCCGATCGACTAAGTTTTTGATATTCCGCAGGGCGGCCCGGCTGTCCTGCGGAGCAGCCGCATAGGGAGCATTTCTGTTTCCCCTATTGCGGGACAATAGGAAAGGAGTTTTTTCTATGAAACCGGAGTTTACCGTCATCCGAATCAATGCGAAAACCAGCTTTGAGCGGGGCGTGCAGTACGGCCGCCAGGCAAAGCAGCAGATTCAGAACGGAGCGGAGAACTATCTGTCCTTCTTTGAATCCACCGGTAAGAGCAGGGACCTCGTCCACAGCTTGGCCATGCAGTATGTGCCCCAGCTGGAGGAAAGCATGCCGGAGGTGCTGGAGGAGGCGAAGGGCATCGCCGCCGGAGCGGAGATTTCCTTCGAGGATCTGATGGTGCTCAATACCCGCTACGAGCTGACCAATTACCCCAACAAAGCCCCGGAGTGCACCACCGCCGCCGTCCTTCCGGAAGCCGCCAGGGACGGGAAAACCTATATGATCAAGAACTGGGATTACAAGCCCGCCGTCTTTAAGAACATTGTGCTTCTGCACATCCTCCAGGAGGACGGAACCAGGATTTTCGGCCTGACGGAAGCGGGACAGATGCTCCGGGAGGGCTTCAACAGCAACGGCATCGGCCTGTGCAACAACTATATCGAATCCATCTGGGACGGACCCGGCGTGGGCATTCCTGTCACCTTCCTGCGCAGAAGAGTGCTTGCCAGCAAGACCTATGATGAGGCCTTCGGATGGCTTACCGGCATCAAGCGGTGCGTTTCCAATAATATGCTGCTGGTTTCCTACAAGGATCGGCAGGCCATCGATATCGAGGCCTGCCCCAAGGGCTGTGATTTCATCAAGCCCAAGGCCGGCATCGTGACCCATGCCAACCATTTCGTGGTGGACCCGGACAAGGACCGCAACGACACCTGGGCCAGGATGCCCAAGTTCCGGGATACCCGGCTGGCAGACCTATTGTACCACAACTGGGGCAGCATTGACGTTCCTTACATTCAGGAGATCATGAAGGACCATGAGCACTTCCCCCTATCCATCTGCTGCCACAGCAATAACGGCATGGAGGATATGCGGGGCTTGATGACGGTGGCCAGCATGATCGTGGACTTTGAAGAAAACGCCGCCTATGTCTGCGCGGGCAATCCCTGCGAGGGGGAATACCAGAAATACGTCATCTGAAACCACCACAGGAGGGTCGGCAATGGATACAAGTCTTTATCGCTATGTCATCGCGGCAGCGGAGGCGGGGAGTTTTTCCGCCGCGGCAAGAGATCTGTACATCTCCCAGCCCGCCCTGACAAAGCAGATCGGGAAGCTGGAAGCGCAGTTGGGACAAAAGCTGTTTGTCCGCACACGGAATTCCTTTGAAATCACCGCTTCCGGCGCCCTGTTTGTGGACTATGCCCGCAAAATCGTCGCCCTGGAGGACAAGCTGATGCAGACCCTGACCATACCGGACTCCTCCGCGGAAGTTATCCATATCGCGACCTCGCATCGCGGAGGGACCTATGCGGCCCGGCATTCCAGTATGTTTTATCAGAATTACTCTAATGTTGTTATCGATATGTGCAACCTGAGCGCCCTCGGATGTGAACAATCCCTGGAGGAGGAAAGAACGGAGCTTGCTATTTTCACCACTCCGGTAATTTCAGACCATCTGGACTACGTCCAACTGAGCGAGGATTTGCTGTATCTGGTCGTTCCCACCAGATTCGGCATTTTCACCCCGGAGGAATTGGCCGCATCCCGCGCGAAGCAGCCAATCTTCCTTGCCCCGGAACGGATTCTGGAAGGTAATTTCCTTTGGCTTACCGCACCCAAGGGGCAGGGCCTTTACCATGCGGAGCAGAAGCTGTTCACCGAAATCTCCTACACCCCGCCCCGCACCCGGTGCGTCGAACATGTGGATACCCGCTACAGCTTGGCCGCCGTGGGCAACGGCATCGCGCTGATGCCGGGCGTCACCATTCACAAAGAGGACATGGAAAACGGACAGATCGCGGCATGCGCCCTGAACAGTGCCACAATGACCCGCGGCATCGTAGTCGCGCGGAAAAAGGGAATCAAGCTCTCCAAATATGCGGAAATATACTGGAATTACCTGATTTCCAATAATCAACGAAGCCGCGAAAAACAGGAAGGAGAGCACCTATGAATTTTCCGAAGCGTATTACCGTTTGTGAAGTATCCACCCGGGACGGATTTCAGACCCTGCCGCCCCCCACTGTGGCGGAAAAACTGACCATTCTGGATTTGATCGTAAAGTCCGGAATCCACGAAATCGAAGTAGGTTCCTTCGTGGACAAAGGCTCCAACCTGATGTGCGGCATGGAATCCACGCCGGAGATTTTCCGCGTGATGGAGCGGAAGCCGGGGGTTGTCTACCGGGCGCTGCTGCAGACCCCCACCGCTATGAGAATGGCCGTGGACGCGGGCTGTGAAAAAATCAAACTGAATATTTCCGGAAGTGAAAGACATTATCAACTCATGAGAAACGGCGCATCCATCGGTGAAGGAATGAAGGGATTCCGGGAAATCGGCGCACTGGGCTGTCAGCATCAGGTAAAAATCCTGGGTTCGATCTCCCTGGCCTTTGTTTCTCCCTATGATGACGGCATGATCCCCAGTGAGAAAATCAAAGAGATTATCCGTGCCTTTATAGATTCCGGCGCTACAGAAATTTCCATGAACGATACGGCAGGAATGTCGGCTCCCAACCAGATTTTCAACCGCTTTTTGGAAATGAAGGTGGAATTCCCCGAGATTCAGGTATGGGCTTTCCACGCCCACAACACCAGAGGCACCGGTCTTGCGAACACACTGGCTGCCATGCAGGCGGGCGTTGACCGCATCGACAGCTCCCTTGCCGGAATTGGAGGCTGTCCCGTATTCAAAAAGGCCAGCGGAAATATCTCTACGGAGGATCTGCTGTATATGCTGCAAACCATGGGCATCGACACCGGCGTTGACCTGGAGCGGGCCATTATCGCCGGCGAGTATATTTCCTCCCTTGTTGATCCCTCGACAGTGGACAGCTATATGCAGAGGCTTCAGAAAATCAAACGCGAAAGATATGGATCCGTGGAATAAGTCCCCATCACCGGCAAAGGCCGGGAATGTCCGCCGGACATTCCCATGATTCCATCCCACATACCATGAACAAAGGCATCCAAATCTGTTTCTTTCTCCGTGGCCCTTTGGGCTTTGATTCCGGCCGCTTGATGACACCGTTTCGGAAATAGGTTTCCTCGAACTTGCCAAAGAAAACAAATAATCCGAACCCATCTCCCACTGGGAAGATTTGGTTCGGATTATATTGCTTTGGTGCCGGTGACCGGACTCGAACCGGTACGCCATCGCTGGCGGTGGATTTTGAGTCCACTACGTCTACCATTCCATCACACCGGCATAGGGAATTTGCCTGTATAGAATAGCACATCCGGAAAAAAAAAGCAAGAGAAATGTTTCTTCCCACCGGAAGAATATATCGCCCGGGGTCATTTCGGCGGCTGAGGGGATTGTTTTCCCATAAATTCTGTGCTATAATAAAAAAAATTGACATATGACCGGAGAGAACGCCCATGAATCTGAATTTCCGCTCTGCCCTGAACGGGTTTAACCGTCAGGATGTGGCCCGATATCTGGAATACCTGAATACCCAACACAACGCCCAGCTGAACCAGCTGCAAACGGATCTGGATAATCTGCGCAGAAAAGCGGAGCCGGAGGGGGAGGACCCCCGGGAGAAGCGGCTGCGGGAGCTGGAGAATAAGTGCATGGAGCTGGAGACCCAGCTGGCCGCCATGCAGGCCCAGCGGGACGAGGCGCTGCGCCAGCGGGACGAGGTCCAGCGGGAGGCCGTGGTCCAGGTCAGCGGTGCCCGGCTGGACACCAACCAGGAGCTGGAGGCTTACCGCCGGGCGGAGCGGGCCGAGCGGGTGGCCAAGGAGCGGGCCAACCTCATCTATGCCCAGACCGGCGCTGTGCTGAATCAGGCCTCTGTCCGGGTAGAGGGGGCCATCCGTCAGGTGACAGGCATCTCTCAGCAGGTTTCCACCCAGCTGGATACGCTGCAAGCCGCCATCTCCTCCAGCCGCCTGGCATTGCAGGACGCGGCGGATACCATCAGTCGGCTGAAGCCCAAGCAGGAATGATTTTCCGGCCCGCCGCCCTTCGCGGCGGGCTTTCCGATACACAGAAAGGAAGCCCCATGCTGATTCGAAAACCTGATTTATACGATGGGTTCCATTGTATTGCCTCGGCCTGCCCGGATAGCTGCTGCCAGCAGTGGGATGTGGCGGTGGACGGGGAGAAAGCCGCCCTATACCGCAGCCTGCCCGGGGAACTGGGAGACAGACTGCGTAGGTTCCTGAAAAACGAGGATGGAGAAGTCTATCTGACGTTGGAGGGGACCCGGTGCCCTATGTGGCGGGCCGACGGCCTGTGCCGCATCCAGGCGGAGCTGGGAGAAGAGGCCCTTTGCAAAACCTGCCGGGAATTTCCCAGGCTGACCCACGACTACGGCTCCTTTGTGGAGCTGGGGCTGGAGCTCAGCTGCCCGGAGGCAGCCAGGCTCCTGCTGAAAGAGGAGAAATGGCAGTGGGTCCAGCAGGGGCAGGCGGCGGATGCGGAGCCGGACATGGCCCTGCTGCTGCGGACCCGGCAGCGGGCTATTGAGCTGACGGAGCTGGACCGGCCCCTGGAACGGCTCCTGTACTACAGCGTTTCCGTCCAGCAGGTCCTGGATGGAGCCGCGGAAGAGATCTATGAGAGTGAAGACCTGCCGGAACCGGAGGGACGGGGGGACGGGGAGTCCTTCCTGAACGTATTCCGGGAGCTGGAAATTCTGACCCCCAAGTGGCGGAAGCGGCTGGAAGGGCCCAGCCCCAGAAAGCTGGCCCAATCGGACCGGGCGATGCTGCGCTATCTCATTTCCCGGTACTGGCTTCAGACCATCTCGGATCTTGACCTGGTGTGCCGGGGGAAGTTTATGATCTCCGCCGTGGTGCTGGTGTGCCTGCTGGGGGGAGACCCGGTGGAGACGGCCCAGCTATTCTCCAAGGAGATCGAGAATGACGCGGAAAATGTGGATGCCCTTTTGGATGGGGCCTATGCCTTGCCTGGATTGACGGATCGGAATCTGCTGGCACTGGCAAGGATGACGGAACAGTAAGGAGGGGCACCATGCTGCCTGAGGCGTTTTTACAGAGAATGGAGGCCCAGCTGGGGCCGGAATATGGGGCATTTCTGGAGAGCCTCCAGGGGCCCCGGGCAGTGGCCCTGCGGTTTAACCCCCTGAAGGGGGAGATTCCCACAGTGCCCTTTGCCCTGGAGCCGGTGCCCTGGGAGCCCATGGGCTATTACTACGACCCCGCCGCCCGGCCTGGGCTGCACCCCTACCACGAGGCGGGGGTATACTACCTACAGGAGGCCAGCGCCATGGCCCCGGTGGCCCTGCTGGACCCCCAGCCCGGGGAGAAGATCCTGGACCTCTGCGCCGCCCCCGGAGGCAAGAGCACCCAGATCGCCGGACGGCTGATGGGAGAGGGGCTGCTGGTCTGCAATGAGATCCATCCGGGCCGGGCGAAGATCCTTGCCCAGAATATTGAGCGCATGGGCGTTGGCAACGCCCTGGTGACCAACGAGAAGCCGGAAAATCTCAGCCGCCGCCTGACAGGCTTCTTTGACAGAGTCCTGATAGACGCGCCCTGCTCCGGCGAGGGAATGTTCCGCAAGGAGGAGGCGGCGGTAACGGATTGGAGCCCGGAGACGGTGGAGATGTGCGCCCGCCGCCAGGGAGAGATCCTGGACTGGGGGGCCGCTATGGTGCGCCCGGGAGGGCTGCTGGTCTACTCCACCTGTACCTTCGCCCCACAGGAGGACGAAGAGGCGGTGGCGGCCTTTCTGGACCGGCATCCGGAGTTCGTTCCGGAGAGCCTGGAAGCGCCCTGGTTTGAGGCCGGGGCCCAGGGGACCTACCGTATGTGGCCCCACAAGCTCCGGGGGGAGGGACATTTCGCCGCCCGGCTGCGTAAGCTGGAGGGGGAAGAACCGGAAGTACAGGAGCAGGAGGGCCAGAGCCTGCCGAAGGCATGGAGCAGCTTTGCGAAAGAAGCGGGGATCCTGCTGCCCCGGGAGGAATGCGTCCAATTCGGGGACCGGCTGTTTTTGCTGCCGGAGAGCCCGCCGGAATTGAAGGGCCTGCGGGTCCTGCGGCCTGGGCTGGAATTGGGAACCCTCAAAAAGGACCGGCTGGAGCCTGCCCACGCATTGGCCCTGTGGACGAAGGACTGTGGCCAGAGAGAGAATTATGCCTGGGATTCCGTGGAGATGAAGCGCTATCTCCACGGGGAGACCCTGCCGTCCAGGCAAAAGGGCTGGTGCCTGGTGACGGTGGACGGCTATAGCATCGGCTGGGCCAAGGGAGACGGAAGCCAGCTCAAAAACCACTATCCCAAGGGCTTGCGAAGATAGACCAATTGCTTCTTTACAAGATTCCGGTTTTGTGTTAGAATACACTGGAAACATTGTGTTCTATTACCCAATTCATCACAAGGAGAGGATCATTCCTTGGCCAGATATGAAATTAACGGCGGCAATCCCCTGGTGGGGACCGTCACCATCAGCGGCGCGAAAAACGCGGCGGTTGCCATTCTGCCGGCTGCGCTGCTGGTCAGAGGAGTCTGCCGCGTTGAAAACGTACCTGATATATCGGATGTCCGGATCCTTTTGGACATCCTGGAGGGTATGGGAGTGAAGCTTCGCTATCCGGAGCCTCACGTAGTCGAGCTGGACAGCACCGAGGTCCAGTGTACGACCCCAGACCCGGAGCTTGTAAAAAAGATGCGGGCCAGCTACTACCTGATGGGTGCTTTGCTGGGCCGTTTCGGCCATGCCCATGTGGCCCTTCCCGGAGGCTGCAATTTTGCCTCCCGGCCCATCGATCAGCACATCAAGGGATTTGAGGCCCTGGGTGCCAATGTGGACGAGACGGAGGATTATATCGCCCTGAAGCCCGGGGAAGAGGGGCTCCACGGGGCCAGGATCAGCCTGGATATGGCCAGCGTAGGGGCCACCGTCAATATCATGGTGGCGGCTACCCTGCTTCCCGGCCAGACCGTGATTGAAAACGCGGCCAAGGAGCCCCATATCGTGGACCTGGCCAACTTCCTCAACACCATGGGTGCCCGGATCACCGGCGCGGGCACGGATACGGTGAAGATCCGAGGGGTGAACGCGCTCCGGGGCGGCACCTATGCCATCATTCCGGACCAGATCGAGGCGGGCACCTATATGGCTGCCGTCACCGCCGCCGGAGGCAACGTGCTGGTGCAGAATGTGATCCCCAAGCATATGGAGTGCATCACCAGCAAGCTCCAGGAAATGGGGGCGAAGATCTTTGTTTACGATGATTCCATCCGGGTCATGCGGTCCGGCCCTCTGCGCAAGTCCACGGTAAAGACCCAGCCCTATCCCGGCTTCCCTACGGATATGCAGGCCCAGGTCTGCGTGTGTATGGCGCTGGCAAAGGGGGTCAGCCGATTGACCGAAAGCGTCTACGAGACCCGGTTCTTTGGCTATTGTACCGAGCTGGAGAGCATGGGGGCGAATATCAAGATCAGTGCCAAGACCGCCGTGGTCCAGGGTGTGGACACCCTGACGGGGGCGACGGTGTTTGCCCACGACCTGCGGGCCGGAGCGGCCCTGGTGATCGCGGGCCTTTCTGCCCAGGGCACCACGGTGGTGGAGGACATCCACTATGTGGAGCGGGGCTATGAGGACCTGATCGGCAAGCTCACCGCACTGGGGGCGGATATCCGGCGGCTGGAAGACTGATAAGGAGGAAACACACATGGCCACTATGGAACAGCAGGCGGAGCAGATCGTCGATACCATTCTGGAGGACTATCGCAACGGCCGCAGCATCGACCGTATGGATCCCTTCGCCCATCCGGACAAAGAAGTGGTCATCGATATGATCGGCAAGCTCATGCGCATTGTCTATCCCGGCTTTTCCAGGGATAAGAACTACCGCATTTACAATACCCACCACAATCTTTCTATGCTTATTGAGGATGTGATGTACAACCTGGTCAAGCAGATGGCCATGGTATTCAAGGCTGATATGGACGAGGCGGCGGCTCAGGAGAAGGCGGAGAAGATCAGCCTGGACTTCTTCCGGGAGATCCCTGCCCTCCGGGCGGTGATCCAGACCGATGTGGAGGCCTTTTATGAAGGAGACCCGGCGGCTTACAGCACCGACGAGATCGTCTACTGCTACCCCGGTATGTTCGCCATTACCGTCTACCGGCTGGCCCATGTGCTGTATGGCCTGGGGGTCCCGCTGCTGCCCCGGATCATGACGGAGCATGCCCACAGCGTCACGGGCATCGACATCAACCCGGGAGCGGCCATTGGCCGGTACTTCTTCATTGACCATGGCACCGGCATTGTGGTGGGCGAGACCACCGTCATCGGTGACCATGTGAAGGTTTACCAGGGGGTCACCTTGGGTGCCCTCACCACCCGGGGCGGCCAGAGCCTGCGGGGCAAACGGCGGCACCCCACCATTGAGGACAATGTGACCATCTATGCCGGCGCGTCTATCCTGGGCGGCGCTACGGTGATCGGCAGGGACTCGGTGATTGGCTCCAATGTGTTCATCACCAGCTCCATCCCGCCCTGCACCACTGTCAGCGTCAAGAGCCAGGAGCTCCAGATCCGTCAGCGCGGCTGTGACAAGGGCCCGGAGCCCTTCTGGCCGGAGGAAAAATAAAAGGGGGCCCCACCGGTATCCGGCGGGGCCCTTTCGTCAAATGCAACAAAATTACCCTTTAAAAACTGGAGACTTAAACGATTGCGATTCCCCGCCGGGTGTGGTAAAATGACCATATCCCGGCGGGGCTTTGCTACTCCACAAAAATAGCACCGATCCCGCTAACATAAAGGAGGAAAACCCGTCTGACTCACGGTGCGGCAGTGTGGAGACCTGTCGTAATGCCTCTGCTGTTTTGCTCGGCAGAGCGCGAGGGCATACATTGAGGATTCAGTATGTCCGGAGTCGAAAAAACTATGGCAAGCGTAACCCTGAAGAACATCAAAAAGGTCTACCCCTTCAATGGCGACGACGCCAAGAAGAACAAGAAGAAAAAGAAGGGCGAAGAGACCAAGAAGACCAATCTGCAGATCACCGATGAGGGTGTTGTTGCTGTGCAGGCCTTCAACCTGGACATCAAGGACAAGGAATTTATCGTTCTGGTCGGTCCTTCCGGCTGCGGTAAGTCCACCACCCTGCGTATGATCGCCGGCCTGGAAGATATTACCGATGGCGAGCTGTACATTGGTGACCGCCTGGTAAATGATGTGGCCCCTAAGGACCGAGACATCGCCATGGTTTTCCAGAACTATGCGCTGTACCCCCATATGACCGTTTATGACAACATGGCCTTCGCTCTGAAGCTGCGCCATGAGTCCAAGGAAGAAATCGACCGCAAGGTCAAGGAAGCCGCAGAGATCCTGGACATCACCCAGTATCTGGGCCGTAAGCCCAAGGCTATGTCCGGCGGTCAGCGTCAGCGTGTGGCCATTGGCCGGGCCATTGTCCGGAACCCTCAGGTCATGCTGATGGACGAGCCTCTGAGTAACCTGGACGCCAAGCTCCGGAACCAGATGCGTGCTGAGCTGATCAAGCTGCGCCAGCGCATCAACACCACCTTTATTTACGTTACCCACGACCAGACCGAGGCTATGACCCTGGGCGACCGGATCGTCATTATGAAGGACGGCTTCATCCAGCAGATCGGCACGCCTCAGGAGGTCTTCAACCATCCCTACAACCTCTTTGTTGCCGGCTTCATCGGCACGCCTCAGATGAACCTGTTCGATGCCGAGCTGGTGAAGGAAGACGGCAAGTACGCCGTGAAGGTTGGCGGCATCACCGTGACCCTGTCCGATGAGAAGCAGGCGAACCTGACCAGGAACAACGTGGCTCCCCAGAGCATCGTTCTGGGTGTCCGTCCCGAGCACATCGAGCTGACCAAGGAAGGCATTGACGCCGTTGTTGACGTATCCGAAATGATGGGCTCTACCGTCCACCTGCACGTGACCTCTATGGGCCGTGACGTGGTTCTGGTGGTTTCCACCATGAACATGACCGGCGAAGAGGTTGCCGCTCTGACCGCTGGCACCGCCGTGAAGTACAGCTTCGGCGGCCACGTCTGCCACGTCTTCAACAAGGAGTCCGGCATCAATCTGGAAGCCTGAGAATCGTATGACAAGGAGCTGCCTTGCAAAGAGGCAGCTCCTATAACAGGAAAGCAGGCACTCACAAAAGCGTGAGTGCCTGCTTTTTTGTGGCATTGAGAGCCTATTGATCCTCCACCAGCTCCCGGTAAAACACGCCCAGGGTGCCCACATAGTGGGGCAGCCAAGGCCGGTTTTTGCCGCAGAAGTGGAGGATCACGGCATTTTTCCGGACCCAGGCTTCATCATGCTTGGGACGGTTCGGGGCCATATTGTAGAGATTCAGGATCCGGTCACTGAGGTTATACCGTTGGGTATCGGCCAGTTTGATGAGATCGCCATGGAGGACGGTCAGCAGGTCCTGGTCCGGCAGGAGGAAGGAGTCCACCTTTTTCAGGGCGGTTTCTTTGATGGCCTCCATGGTCAGGCAGCCACGCAGCTTGGGGAGATTCAGGAGCATGACGCCGGTGTTCACATAGGGGGAGTTCTCCGGGACCTTCAGGCGGAGATCGTTGAATTTTGTCAGAGCCTCCCGGATGTGGGTGCAGGCAATGTAGCCGCTGCCTTCGAAATCCGTGTCATAGAATTCCCGCAGGGGGTTGATGACGATGGTGTCCACATCCAGATAGAGGATCCGGTCCAGGGTTTCCGGCAGCAGCAGAGGGGCTGCCAGCCGGTAGTAGATCTGGCGGGGATAGCGCTTGCTTTCGGGGAAACCGTCGAATTCCTTGGGATCTACGGCAACAAAGTGGATCCGGAAGCAGTCGGGGGCCTGGGCCCGGATGGCAGCCCGATCCGTCTCCCCCAGGTCCGAGTGGAGGATATAGACGTCATACTCCGGCTCCCCGCCCTTGCGGGCGATGGAGCGTAGGCATTGGAGCAGCAGTGGCTGAAATTTTTGATTGATGCAGAACAGCAGATTCATTGATTCAGCAGCTCCATAAATTCGTCGCCGGTAATGGTTTCCTTCTCATAAAGGTGGCGGGAGAGAGATTCCAGCTTGTCCCGGTTCTCGGTGAGGAGCTTCAGAGCCTTTTCGTGCTCCTTCTTCACCAGCTCTACCACCAGAGAGTCGATTTTGGTCTGGGTCTCGGCGGAGCAGGCGAGACTGGTGTCGCCGCCCAGGTACTGGTTGGTGACGGTCTCCAGGGCCACCATGTCAAATTGGTCGCTCATGCCGTAGCGGGTAATCATGGCCCGGGCCAGCTTGGTAGCCTGCTCAATGTCGTTGGAAGCGCCGGTGGAGATGGCTCCCAGGGCGATTTCCTCGGCGGCACGGCCGCCGGTGAGGGTGGCGATCTTGTTTTCCAGCTCTTCCTTGGTCATCAGGTAGTGGTTGCCTTCCTCCACCTGCATGGTGTAGCCCAAAGCGCCGGAGGTCCGGGGAATGATGGTGATCTTCTGTACCGGGGCAGAGTGGGTCTGCAAGGCGGCGACCAGGGCGTGGCCGATTTCGTGGTAGCTGACGGCCAGCTTCTCCTTGTCGGTGAGGATGGCGTTCTTCTTCTGATAGCCGGCAATGACCACCTCAATGGATTCCTCCAGGTCTGCCTGGGTGGCGAACTTCCGGCCGTCCCGCACCGCCCGCAGGGCGGCCTCGTTGACGATGTTGGCCAGCTCCGCGCCGCTGGCACCGGAGGCCATCCGGGCGATGACGCTGAAATCCACATCCTCGGCCAGCTTTACCTTCTTGGCGTGGACCTTCAAAATGGCCTCCCGGCCCTTCAGGTCCGGCAGCTCTACGGGCACCCGGCGGTCAAACCGGCCGGGACGGGTCAGGGCGGGATCCAGGGATTCGGGCCGGTTGGTGGCGGCCAGGATCATAACGCCGGAGTTTCCTTCAAAGCCGTCCATTTCCGTGAGCAGCTGGTTCAGGGTCTGCTCCCGCTCGTCGTTGCCGCCCATGGCGCCGCCGGAGCGCTTCTGGCCGATGGCGTCGATCTCGTCAATGAAAACGATGCAGGGAGCCTTTTCCTTGGCCTGCTTGAAGAGGTCCCGGACCTTGCTGGCACCCATGCCCACGAACATCTCTACGAATTCCGAGCCGGAGATAGAGAAGAAGGGCACGTCTGCCTCACCGGCTACGGCTTTGGCCAGCATGGTCTTACCGGTGCCCGGAGGGCCCACCAGCAGCACGCCCTTGGGCATGGTGGCACCGATTTCCCGATATTTGGAGGGGTCATGAAGGTAGTTGACGATTTCCGTCAGGCTTTCTTCTGCCTCGTCCACTCCGGCTACATCAGAAAACCGGATGCCGTCGGAGGACTTGACGTAGACCTTGGCACTGGACTTGCCCATGTTGAAGGTCATGGCGTTGGGGCCGCCCATCTTGTCCATCATCTTCCGGGACAGGATCTGGCCCAGGCCCGTAAAGATGATCAGAGGAAGCATGACGTAGAGGAAGAAATTGAGGATGGGGGAGGTCTCCTCCACGATCTCTCCGCTGAATTGGGCACCGGCTTCATAGAGCCGCTCTGTCCGCCCTGGATCGTCCAGCAGACCGGTTTTGAAGATCTGGGTATCATCCTTGTTGGTGAAAAGAATCTGATTGTCCTGGATTTCTACCCGTCCAATGTCCTTTTGCTCGGTCATGGACATAAAGGTGCCGTAGTCCACTTCCTTGATTTTCATATCGGCGATCATGGGCATCACCAGTACGTTGAACAGCAGAATGGCGATCAGCACCACGCTGTAGTACCACATCAGTGGTTTCTTTGGCTGTTTGACTTCGTTCATTTGTTATCTCCTTTCCCTTACCTTCACCTTTGGGAGGGTGCCGCCGCAGGGGCGGACGCGGGGCGGTACAGACTTGGTTCTGCGCCTCGCCCCACACCCGTCAGGGCTTCGCCCTGCCACCCTCTCCCAGGAGAGGGTTATTTTGCGCTTAATTTGTACTTTTCCAATTTTTCCTGCATTTCCTTCAGCCGTTCAGCCAGGGTGTGCTCATCGTGGAAGGGCCGGAAGAAATTGTATTTGAGCCGCTTGTTGCTCTCCTCGAAGTTCTCCCGGATGTGCTTCTTGACGGCCTCGTAGCGGACCACGATCTGGTTTTCCTCGGCCAGGGCTTTCAGCTTTACCACCAGGTTGGCGGAGTGGCACACATCGATGATGAACACCCCGAAGAACATACCGATGAAGAAGGAGAAGGCCAGATTCCGGGACAGCCAGTCGAGACCGCTCAGAATGTAGGGGTGGACCAGAAAATAGTAGAGGGCACCCAGCACCGCCCAGAAGAAGGAGAACAGGGGACAGATGAGCCCCTGAACATTGCCCCAGAGGTCGGAATAGTCCCACAGCATGACCTTGAAATATTTCAGGCAGAACAGACCCGCAATGTATTCGATGAGGGTCATACCGATGGCCATCAGGACAAACAGCACGATCTTGTTGACGATGGGGTTCGAGATCACCTCGTACTTTTCCAGGCTCGCCAGCAGATACAGGGTGCACAGTCCGAAGCCGTAGATGGGAAGATAGGGGCCGGTGCAAAATCCGGGGTTGACCCACTTCTTGTTGTGGTGTACAATGTTGCGGAACAGCAGTTCGATGACCCAGCCGAGCACACTGCCTATGAAGAACAGGTAGGCCAGGGTTAGGAAAATGCTCATAGAAAAACCTCCTAAAACCTCTCTTTTTAACAGTTTTATCACGAATTTTTCCATTAGTCAACCAAATAATTCTTTTTTATTTATTCACATTCTATTCATGAACAGTTCAGTTTAACTTTCGATTCTCTTCGTAACATACTTTATCATTTTGTCAAGGAAAGGACCTGTTTCGCCATGGCGGGAAAGAAAAGAGCGGGCAAGCGCCTTGCCCGGGAGAAGGTAAAAAAATGGAAAAAGGCCCTGCGGGAATTTGATGCCATTACAGAAGATGACGTGGTATCTCCGGAGGAAGCGGAGAGCCAGGCCCTGCTGGCCACCCTGGCTGCCGAAAAGCCAACGGTGGAGAGCCTCTACGAGGATCTGGCCCAGGCGGAGGATCCGGAGGCCTACGGCAAGACCGTCATGGTCCGGCTCCGCTCCCAGCGGCGGGCGGCGGTGAATGTGGCCAAGGCCAGCCAGCAGCTGCTGGAGCGGTCCGACGAGCTCTCTGCCCGGTGGGACGACCTGACCCGGCAGCCCCACTTCCGGCTGAAGCCACCGGCAAACTCTGTCATCGACCTGGAGGAGACCCGGACGGGTCACTTCGCTTCGGGGATGAATCTCTACAAGCTGCTTCTCGTGTGCTTTATCGGCTGCTTTGGCGGCGTTGTGATTGAGCTCCTTTGGTGTTTGCTGACCAATGGCTACATTGAGAGCCGGTCCGGCCTGGTGTATGGCCCCTTCAACATGGTCTATGGAGCCGGTGCCCTGGTGCTGACCGTTGCCCTTTACCGCTACCGGAACCGGGGCAGATGGCTCTCCTTCCTGGGAGGCTTCCTGGTGGGCAGCGCCCTGGAATACTTCTGCTCCTGGGCCCAGGAGATGCTCTTCGGCTCCGTCAGCTGGGACTACAGCCATATGCCCTTTAACATCAACGGTCGTATCTGCCTGATATACTCCGTATTCTGGGGCTTTTTGGGCATTTTCTGGGTGAAGAACCTGTATCCCATGATGGCCCAGCTGATTTTAAAAATTCCCAATAAGGCGGGAAAGATCCTCACCTGGGCCTTGACGGCTTTCTTTGTCTTCGACTGCGCCGTGACCCTGATCGCCGTCTTCCGCTGGTCCCAGCGGGTGGATGCCATCCCTGCCGCCAATGCCTTCTGGGCCTTTATTGACGCAAGGTTCCCCAATAGCCGCATGGAGCGGATATTTGCCAATATGGTGTTTCGTTAAACAATGGAAAAATCCGGCCGCGGGGTGGCCGGATTTTTCTATATGACGGTTAAGGCTTCCATTCCATTCTTACCAAGTATTCCGTAGTTCCCTCTTCGAATGCCTTTTCTCCAGTCAGCTGAAACCCATGGGCCTCATAAAAGGCAATGGCCCTTGTGTTTTTCTCAATGGCCCACAGGTGATCCGCATAATGGGTCTCCTTGGCAAATTCAATGAGCCTTGCGCCGATCCCCTGGCTTTGAAAAAAATGGTCCACATAGAGCTCTTTGATCTCGGTGCCCTCAATGTGGATCAGGCCTTTTACAATGCCGTCGTCATAGACGTGGATGTGGTTCAGAATCTCCGGTTTTGCGTAGTCTTTCGCTACTTTCAAGACTTGCAGAGCGTTGAAAGAATAGTCGTCATCCCGGAAAATCGGGCGGAAGTTGATCCGCTTGTCGAAGACCAGGATTTCCGCAATGCGGGAGAGGTCGGCGGGGGTGGCTTGGCGTATTTTTTCAGTGGTTGTGTTCATGACTTGACCTCCGGCACTTTTATAGACAGATTTTACCGCCGATATGAGAAAAAGTCCAGACTTTATCTGGGGCTTGACGCAGCAAAAGTCAGATCCCCATTTTCTACAAAAATTCCTGTCCACATTTGTACAACATTTTCTACAAAAAGTGCTTATTATCTATTGACTTTTTTGTACATAACTGGTAGAATACAGTCAAACAAAGGCAACTGAATATCTTGCCCGGAGCGTTGAGCATGGGAACAAGCGGAGTAAAAAGCCCCGTATTGTTTTCCATGCTTTTTGTGTTCAGGGTATCAAAGGGGAGATGGAAAAGGAATGGACGCAAGACTCTATAAGCGCTTGCAGGAAAATCCCATCATTGCGGCGATCCGGGATGAAACGGGGTTGGAGCGCTGCCTGAAGGCGGAGCCGTCAGTGGTGTTCGTGCTCTATGGAGACATTTGCGGCATCGGCGGGATCGTGGAGCGAATCAAGAAGGCCGGGAAACTGGCCATTGTCCATGCGGACCTGATCACCGGCCTGTCCTGCAAGGAGGTCAGCGTGGATTTCCTCCACAATACCACCGGAGCGGACGGGATCATTTCCACCCGGGTCAATATGCTCCAGCGGGCCAAGGAGCTGGGGATGATTGCCATCTTCCGGACGTTTGTCATTGATTCCATGGCTCTGGAGGCCCTGCTCAGCGTCAAGACCTTTCAGCCGGATGCCATCGACATCCTGCCGGGGCTTATGCCCACCATCATCCGCAAGGTCCGGAACCTGACGGGACTGCCGGTGCTGGCGGGAGGTCTCATTACCGAGAAGCAGGAGGTCCTGCAGGCCCTGGAGGCTGGGGCTCTGGCCATCTCCAGTACGGCTGGCGCTGTCTGGGATATGTGAGGCGGTTCTATTTTTTGAGAATCCACATAGATTACAAATGTGCAAAATGAACAATTTCATTATACAAGGAGGCAAAAAATTATGGCAAAGTACATCATGGCCCTGGATGCGGGTACCACATCCAACCGCTGCATCCTCTTCAATGAGCACGGCGAAATGTGCAGCGTCTCTCAGCGGGAGTTCACCCAGTTCTTCCCCAAGCCCGGCTGGGTGGAGCATGACGCAAATGAGATCTGGGCGACTCAGCTGGGCGTTGCCGTTGAGGCGATGCAGAAAATCGGCGCTACCGCTGCCGACATTGCCGCCATCGGCATCACCAACCAGCGGGAAACCGCCATTGTCTGGGATAAGAAGACCGGAGAGCCTGTATACCATGCCATTGTCTGGCAGTGCCGCCGCACCAGCGAGTACTGCGACAGCCTGAAGGAAAAGGGCCTGACCGATACCTTCCGGGCCAAGACCGGCCTGGTCATCGATGCCTACTTCTCCGGCACCAAGATCCGCTGGATTCTGGAGAATGTCCCCGGTGTCCGGGAGCGGGCCCAGCGGGGTGAGCTGCTCTTCGGCACCGTGGAGACCTGGCTGATCTGGAAGCTCACCGGCGGCAAGGTCCATGTCACCGATTATTCCAACGCCTCCCGGACCATGCTCTTCAACATCAACACCCTCCAGTGGGACGATGAGATCCTGGCAGAGCTGGATATTCCCAAGTGCATGCTGCCTACCCCCATGCCCTCCAGCTGCGTCTATGGGGAGACGGATCCGTCGCTGCTGGGCGGCCCCATCAAGATCGGCGGCGCCGCCGGAGATCAGCAGTCCGCCCTCTTCGGCCAGGCCTGCTATCATCCCGGCGAGGCCAAGAATACCTACGGCACCGGTGCCTTCCTGCTGATGAATACCGGCGAGAAGCCCGTCTTCTCGAAAAACGGACTGGTCACCACCATCGCCTGGGGCCTGGACGGCAAGGTGGAATACGCCCTGGAGGGCTCCGTCTTTGTAGCGGGGGCTGCCATCCAGTGGCTCCGGGATGAGCTGAAGCTCCTGGAATCCGCTCCCGACTCCGAGTACTATGCCGGTAAAGTGAAGGACACCAACGGCTGCTATGTGGTTCCCGCTTTCACGGGCCTGGGTGCGCCTCACTGGGATCAGTACGCCCGGGGCACCATTGTGGGCATTACCCGGGGTGTCAATAAGAATCACATCATTCGTGCCACCATGGAATCTCTGGCCTATCAGGTCAACGACATCCTGGTCGCTATGCAGGCGGACTCCGGCATCAAGCTGGCAGCCCTGAATGTAGACGGCGGCGCTTCCGCCAACAACCTGCTGATGCAGATGCAGTCCGATATCTCCGGAGCCCCTGTCCAGCGGCCCACCTGTGTGGAAACCACCGCTATGGGTGCCGCCTATCTGGCGGGTCTGGCCGTGGGCTACTGGTCCAATAAGGAAGATGTTGTCCGCAACCGGGCCATTGACCGGGTCTTCCATCCGAAGATCACCGAGGAGGACCGTGCCGCCAAGATCAAGGGCTGGAGCAAGGCCGTCAAGTGCGCCTACGGCTGGGCCAAGGACGAATAAGCACAGTTCAGCCTTTCCCCGAATGTACACGAATACAAATAGATAAGAAGTATCCGCAGCGACTATTTAGGGAGGTTATTTGTTATGTTACCGTATATTGCTGAGTTTTTGGGCACCATGATCCTGATCCTTCTGGGCGACGGCGTTGTCGCCAACGTCAGCCTCAACAAATCCGGCATGAAGGGCGCCGGCTCTATCCAGATCACCATTGCCTGGGGCCTTGCTGTTATGCTTCCCGCCTTTATCTTCGGCCAGGCCTCCGGCGCCAGCTTCAATCCTGCGCTGACCATTGCCCTGGCTGTGGGCGGCATGTTTGACTGGGCTCTGGTTCCCGGCTATGTCATTGCTCAGATCCTGGGCGGTATCGCCGGTGGTATCCTGGTGTATATTCTCTTTAAGGATCAGTTTGACGCCACCGAGGACCCTGGCACCAAGCTGGGTGTCTTCTCCACCGGTCCCTCCGTTCCCAATACCGGCCGGAACATTGTACAGGAAGCCATTGCCACCTTCGTGCTGGTATTTGCCATCTGCGGTATGAACCAGGTTCCCGGTCTGGACGCCGGTGTGGGCAAACTCCTGGTCTTCGGCATCATCGTCTCCATCGGTATGTCCCTGGGCGGCCTGACAGGCTACGCCCTGAATCCTGCCCGTGACCTGGGTCCCCGGATCGCCCACGCCATTCTGCCCATCAAGGGCAAGGGCGACAGCAACTTCAAGTATGGCCTGGTGGTACCCATTGTGGGACCCATCCTAGGCGGTATTGTGGCAGTGCTGCTGTACAACGCAATTCCCTGGTAACTTCGAAAATCTATATATTCTGCTCATAGTGTAAGTGTCGGGCAGCCCAATCCCCTCCTACGGGAAGGTGTCCTTGGGCTGCCCGATTTCTCTTGAAGGAGGCGTTTCGTTTGTACGATTGCTTGATCATCGGAGCGGGTGTCACCGGCTGCGCGGTGGCCCGGTATCTGTCCCGCTATCGGGGAAATATGCTGGTTTTGGAGCGGGAGTCGGATGTGTGCTGCGGCACCTCCAAGGCCAACAGCGCCATCATCCATGCGGGCCACGATGCCGCCCATGGCAGCCTCATGGCCAAGATGAACGTCCAGGGAAACCGGATGGTGCCGGAGCTGGCCAAGGAGCTGGATTTCCCCTTCCGGATGAACGGTTCTCTGGTGGTCTGTATGTCCGAAGAGGACCTGCCTAGGCTGGAAGCCCTCTATGAAAACGGCCTGAAAAATGGAGTAGAGGGGCTGGAAATCGTGGATTCCAGGCGGCTCCACGAATTGGAGCCCAATGTGAGCAAGGATGCCGTGGCGGGCCTGTGGGCCCCTACCGGCGGAATTGTCTGCCCCTTCAACATGACCATCGCCCTGGCTGAGAACGCCAATGCCAACGGCGTGGCATTCCAATTCAACACCAGCGTTTTGGGCTTTACCAGAGGGGAGGGCTTCTGGACGGTTCACACGAACCGTGGGGACTTCCGGACCCGGTATGTGGTCAATGCCGCTGGGGTCTATGCGGATGTGCTCCACAATATGGTTTCGGAACGGAAGCTGCACATCACCCCCCGCCGGGGAGACTACTGCCTGCTGGATAAACAGACGGGGAATTTTGTGAAGCACACAATTTTCCAACTCCCCGGCAAGCTGGGCAAGGGTGTTCTGGTCAGCCCCACGGTCCACGGCAACACGATTGTTGGCCCCACGGCCATCGACGTGGAGGATCGGGACGGCACCAATACCACCGCTGCCGGTCTGGAGGAGGTCATCACCAAGTCCGGCATTGCTGTGGATCACCTGCCTCTGGGCCAAACCATCACCAGCTTCGCCGGGCTCCGGGCCCATGAGGACCATCACGAGTTCGTCATCGGTGAAGTGGAGGATGCCCCCGGCTTTGTGGACTGTGCCGGTATTGAGTCCCCAGGCCTGACCTCTGCCCCTGCCATCGGGCTGACTGTGGCGGAATTGCTGAAAGAAAAATTGGGCCTGGAGGAGAAGCCGGACTTTGTTCCGACCCGGAAGGGCATTCTGGACCCCAAGACCCTTTCCAGAGAGGCGTATCAGGCACTGATCCGGGAAGAGCCCGCCTATGGCCAAATCATATGCCGCTGCGAGCAGGTCACGGAAGGGGAGATCCTGGATGCCATCCGCCGTCCCTTGGGGGCGAAGGACCTGGACGGCGTCAAGCGCCGGACCCGGGCCGGTATGGGCCGGTGCCAGGCTGGCTTCTGTTCGCCACGGGTCATGGAGATCCTGGCCCGGGAGCTGGGTGTGGGCCAGGAGGATATTACCAAGTGCGGCGGAAACTCCCGACTCATTGTTGGCGTAAACAAAGACCAAATCGGGGAGGTGTGAGGGATGAAATACGATATCGTCATTATCGGCGGCGGTCCTGCCGGTCTGGCGGCGGCGGTTGCGGCTTACGATGCCGGGGGCCGGAGCATCCTGATTTTGGAGCGGGACGACCGGCTGGGGGGGATCCTGAACCAGTGCATCCACAATGGCTTCGGCCTGCACACCTTCGGTGAGGAGCTGACTGGGCCGGAATACGCCCAGCGATTCGTCAAGCAAGTTCTGGATCGCGGCATTGACTATAAGTTGAACACTATGGTACTGTCCATCGGCGAGGATAAAAAAATCACCGCCATAAACCGGACCGATGGGCTCATCGACATCCAGGCCAGGGCGGTGATCCTGGCCATGGGCTGCCGGGAGCGGAGCCGGGGAGCCCTGAATATCCCAGGGTTCCGCCCTGCCGGTATCTATTCCGCCGGAACGGCGCAACGTCTGGTGAATATGGAGGGGTATCTCCCAGGCCGGAGAGTGGTCATCCTGGGCAGCGGCGATATTGGCCTCATTATGGCCCGCCGCATGACCCTGGAGGGGGCCAAGGTCCTGGTGGTGGCGGAGCTGATGCCCTATTCCGGCGGCTTGAAGCGGAATATTGTCCAGTGCCTCAATGATTTCGGCATCCCGCTGAAACTTAGCCACACGGTGGTGGATATCCAGGGCAGGGAGCGGGTCACTGGTGTGACCATCGCTCAGGTGGGGCCGGACAGAAAGCCTATCCCCGGAACGGAGATCCACTACGACTGCGATACCCTGCTGCTGTCCTGCGGTCTGCTGCCGGAAAACGAACTGTCCCGGGCCATGGGTGTGACCATTTCCCCGGTGACCAACGGCCCTGTAGTGGACGAGAGTCTGCAAACCAGTATCCCCGGTGTCTTTGCCGCGGGCAATGTACTTCACGTTCACGATCTGGTGGACTTTGTTTCCGAGGAGGCCGCCGCTGCCGGACGGGCTGCCATCCGGTATCTGGACCAGGGGTCTGGCAGCCAGGCGGGGGAAATCAGCATCACCTTCCAGGGAGGTCCCCGGTATACCGTTCCCGCCAGCATCGACCCCAAGCGGGTAACGGAGGATCTGGTGATCCGCTTCCGGGTAGGCAGCGTTATGAAGGATCGCCGGGTGCGGCTGTATCTGGATGACGAGCAGGTCACCAGCCGCAAGCGCCCGGTTATGGCTCCCGGTGAGATGGAGGAACTGAAGCTGACCCGGGAGGCCCTGGCAAAGCACCCGGAGCTGAAGCGGATCCACATTGCGGTGGAGGAGGCGTGACTATGGAAAAACGGGAACTGACCTGTATCGGCTGCCCCTTGGGCTGCGCCATCACCGTGACCCTGGAGGGGAAAGATGTGAAGGACATTGCGGGCTTTACCTGCAAGCGGGGAAAGGAATACGCACGGAAAGAAGTGACGAACCCCACACGTATTGTCACCAGCACTGTCCGCCTTGTGGGCAGCAAGGCCGGGGAGCGGGTGGTCAGCTGCAAAACCGCCCAGGACATCCCAAAGGGCAAGATTTTTGCCGTAGTGGCGGCCCTGAAAACCGTGACCGCCGCCGCCCCGGTGAGAATCGGGGACGTGCTGCTGCACGACGTTGCCGGGACCGGCGTGGACATTGTGGCGACAAAGACGATAGAGTAGAAAATCAACGCCCCGGAAGCTGCGGCTTCCGGGGCGTTGGTGACGGTGCGAGAAATAACTACAATAGCACCCGGCTGCCTACTTGGTTTCAATCCATTACCATACTCTTTTTTCAGCGTATGAAGAACCTCTGGACAAAAAGTGGCTTGTATTTTCTCCCTCAATGCTGTAAAATACAGACTGCATAATATGTGATTTTGCGAATGTCGGAAACAAAGAGGACAACGAATGAGAGATAAACAATTGCAGCGAAGAGTCAGCGGGGAAAATGAGAGATGAGTACGATCAGGAGAAAGATCATCCTCCTTGCTGTGGCCCTGCTTTCCCTTGGGGTGTTTTTTGGCTATATGGAATACAGAGAGTCCCGGACCTGTATGGGAGTACGGGTGGTTTCTGATAAGATTTTGGATCCTCTGACAGAGGACCCGAATATGGACATATCCGAAATTCTCATAGACGGGAAACGGATCGGCGGCGGTAGGGAGTTGTCTACGATTTTTGTGTCCCAGCCGGAGGAAAACTGCGGCCGTTTTTCTTGGTTCCGTGGGGAATTGACGCTGAGTCAGCGGGGTTTGAAGCTGTATTTTTTGAAAAATGCCGCGCTCCTGGATGCCCCGAAGGCTTTGGAGACCAGCAGACCGCTGAAGCTTATTGTGACGGACGGCAGCCGGTATCGCCAGATCAACGTGGTGGTGACTACGCTTCCGGTGCTGTACCTGGAACAGGAGACGAAATACACCCGGAAAAAAGAGGAGAAAAAGCAGGAGATATTGGTGGGCAGCTATCTGCTCTTTGGCAAGGGGGCCGATTATGATGCCTATCAGGTAGAGTCCGGCCATGTGGAGTGGCATAAGCGGGGACATACCAACAAGCTTTTTGAAAAATGCCCGCTGAAGCTGTCCCTGAAAGACGAAACAGGGAAGAAGGAGAACTGGAATTTTCTTGGCTTGGGGTCGGATGATGACTGGATCCTGAATTCTATGGTCCAGGACGATACCAAGGTTCGGGAAATCAGCGAGATCCAGTTCTGGAATCGGTATCTGGCCGGATACACTACGCCCTATCCCATGTCCGGAGCCGAGTATGTGGAACTTATTGTGGATGGGGAGTACCGGGGGCTGTTCCTCCTGCAGCGGCGGGTAGACCGGAAGTATCTGAACCTGGATAAAAGGAGTGATATCCTCTTCAAGGGGGTCAACACCTGGGAGGCAGACACCCTGCCGGATGGCTATGAAATCGTGTATTCGCCTTACGGCAAGGAAGAGACCTACGGGATCCTGGAGGATGTACTGGAAGCCAGAGGGGAAAATGGCATCGACCTGGACTCCTTCCTGGAGACGAGCCTTTACCTGAATTATTTCGCCGCCCGGGACAACAGGGCCTATAAGAACATGTTTTACGCACTGCGGTGGGAAAATGGGCACTATGCCCTCTATTTTGTCCCCTGGGATACGGATATGTCCATGGGTATCAAGTGGGATGAGGGATTCCTCTACGACTATGAGGTGACTATGGGCAACACGCAGCAGCGCCTTGAATATCCGCAGATGGAGGAGCTGTATCCGGACCTGGCCCAGCGGCTTTCTGCCCGCTGGAACCGGCGAAGAGAAAACATCTATACCGAAGAGAACATTCTGGGTCTGCTGGAAGCAAATATCCGCCGGGTGAACACCAGCGGCGCATACTACAGAGATAACCAACGCTGGGGCATGCGCTACGATGGGGCAGACGACCAGGAGCAGCTGCTGCGGTGGGCCCGGGAGCGGCTGGACGTGCTGGATGAATTCTATAGATGAGCAACCCCCTCTCCGGGCAGGAGAGGGGGTTCCGCTTTTTCAGCCTATTTTCGAGCGCTGGGAGCGGCCCGGCTTTGCCGGGATGCCTTTACAGATTGACCACGTTCTGGGGCTTTCCTTCTAAGAAGGCCCGGATATTCTCCACCACCGTATCCAGGAGCCGCTGGCGGCTCTCCACCGGGGCCCAGGCCATGTGGGGGGTGATGATGCAGTTCTTGCAGGCAAGAAGGGGATTTCCTTCCACAATGGGCTCCTGAGAAACCACGTCCACTGCCGCCCCACGGAGCTTTCCGACGTTCAGCGCCTGGGCCAGGGCGGCTTCCTCCACGAGGGGGCCACGGGAGGTATTCAGCAGGATGGCGCCGTCTTTCATCTTGGCGATAGACCGGGCGTTGATGATGCCCTTTGTCTCCGGGAACAGGGGGCAGTGGAGGGACACCACGTCGGACTTTGCCAGAAGAGTATCCAGGTCCACATAGGTGCCGATCTGCGCCCCTGCCTCGCACCGGCTCCGGTTGTAGGCCAGGACCTCCATGCCGAAGGCACGGGCCAGCTTTCCCACAGCCTGGCCGATGCGGCCGAAGCCGATGATGCCCATGGTTTTCCCGGCCAGCTCCATCTGGGGAGTCAGCCAGTAGGTGAAGCTGCCGTTTTCGGCCCAGCCGCCCCGGTGGACATCCTGATTGTGGAGCCCCACCTGGTGGCACAGCTCCAGCAGCAAGGCCATGGTGAACTGGGCTACGGCGGCGGTGCCGTAGGTGGGCACGTTGGTCACGGGGATATTCCGCCTGGCGCAGGCGGCGCAGTCCACCACGTTGTAGCCGGTGGCCTGGACGCAGATCAGGCGGATGCCGGGGCAGGCCGCCAGAAGGGACTCGGTGACGGGCACCTTGTTGATGAGTACAATTTCGGCGTCCCCGATCCGGGCAATGGCCTCTTCTTCGGAGTCCGTCCGGTGGTAGACGGTGACCTCTCCAAACTGGTTCAGGCAGTCGTAGCTCAGGTCCCCGGGGTTCAGGGCATAGCCGTCCAGAATAACAAGCTTCATAAGGTAGCCTCCTTCAACAGGCCTGAAATTTTCATAATCTCATTATACTGGAAAAAACATCTGGCAGGGGACTTTTTCAGATCAGTGTCGGCACGATTTCCGCCAGCTTTTCCGCCAGCTGACGGTGACCTTTGGCGGTCAGGTGCATACAGTCAATCTTGTTGAATTCAGCCACACCCTCGCTATCCAGAAAAGCACAGCCCCGGGTTTTGGCCACATCTGCGAAATAGGGTGCCAGAGCGGCGGATTTTTCCGGACAGCCGAGCCCCATGGCTTCGCAGCCCGGGCATTGCTCCATGCCAGGACCAATGTGGGGCGGGGCGATCAGCAGGATGTTTGGGCTTTTGCGCCAGGCTGGTATAGATCTGGCTTTGTCGACCAGTCGGTCCATGCCGATGCCGATGGCGGCTGCGTTGACACCGAAGCGGCTCTTGGTATCGTTGGTCCCCAGCATGATAATGAGCAGGTCTACAGGCTCATGGCTCATCAGGCAGGAAAAAATGTCGTCCAGGCCGCGCAATCCCTCGTGGATGGGATCATCGAAAACCGTAGTCCGGCCGCTGAGGCCTTCCTCCAGGACCCGATAGTCGGGGCCTAGTTTTTCCTGGAGCAGGCAAGTCCAGCGCTCTTGTTCATTGAATCGGTCCCCGCCATCTGCGCAGTCGGCGGGATCGGCGCAATAGCCGTGGGTATTGGAATCACCAAAGCATACAATGTGTTTCATAGTAATATTGTCCTTCCTAGCTGTGAATAGAAAACTACATTAGTTTTGCGGCGACGGCGTGGGTGGTGGCGTCCAGATGCTGGGCGGTGGTCTGAGGATCTCTGCGGCAGTATTCATTGAAGAGAATGTCAATGAGAAACAGAAGACCGATTTTAGCGGCAATAGAGCCGCCGTTCATGGGGCCTTCTTCTACGCCGCAGGTGATGATGGTGTTGGCGTAGGCGGCAGCGGGGGATTTTGGAAAGTGGGTCACAAGGATGATCTTTGTGCCCCGCTTTTTTGCGTTTTCCAGCACATCAAATATATCCCGGGTGGCACCGGAGAAGGAAAACAGCAATATCACGTCCTCCGGCCCGGACAGGGCGATGGCCATGGCCTGCATATGGGTGTCGGAAATTTGGCGGAACTTGTTGGTGATGGTGGCAAACCGGCTGACGGCCTCCATGGCAATGACCATGCTGCCGCCGAAGCCCAGACAGTAGACGCTGCGGGCTTTCTTCAAGGTATCCACAGCCTTGTCGATGGACCTTGGGTCCAGGCGGGTCAGGGTATCGGCCAGAGCGGAGGCGTTGACGGAATAGAGCTTTTTGCTCATGTCTCCGATGCTGTCCTCCATGGTCACATTGCCATCCAGCCCCAGGGGCATATCCAGGGGCCGCTTGCCGTTCCCCTTTACGAGGGCCAGCTTGAAGTCGTTGTAGCCGGAAAAGCCCAGGGTCCGGCACAGCCGATACACCGTGGCGTCAGCCACGCCGCAGTTTTCTGCCAGGGTGGTAATGGACATGTACTGGGTTTCTTTTCGATTGGCCAGAACATAGTCCGCTACAGTCTTGGTTTGCTTTGTCAGCTTATCATATTTGCTGACGATCAGGTCGCAGACGCTCTGCTCTCCCATGGAAATGTCCTCCCGTTGATTCTGTTGCGCCAAATATGAGGCTGTCAAATGGCTTTATCTCTATTATAAAGAGGCTCCATTCATTTTGCAAGTTTTTTGTGAAAAAAACACCCTCGCAAATCATACAAAAAATAAAAATATTTTTTGTTACAAATGGATATTGAAAAAAGTTTTCTTTTTGGGTAATATATTTACAACGGAAGCGGAGAGACACGGTTCCCTCCACCCGGAGAATCATCGGCATGGTCCCGGCCCCTTGGGCAATGGGACCCAGAGAAAGGAGCAGTATCTTGAAAGGCTACACTTTGCGAGAGCGCAGGGCAGCGAGATTTGCCTATTTGGTCAACGCTCCGCTGATCCTCTATCTGGCGCTCATATTGGTGTTCCCCATGGCCTGGGGACTCTACATGAGTCTAACCAACAAGATGATCGGCACAAAAGAGATTTTCATCGGCTTGCAGAACTACCGGCGGCTGCTGAAAACACCGGAATACCTCCAGTCCCTGAAGAACACCATGGTGTTTACGTTCTTCGCAATCCTTGGCAAGCTTTTCTTCGGCCTGCTGATGGCACTGGCGCTGAATACGGATTTCAAGGGAAGAAATCTGGTCCGGGCTCTGCTGATGATTCCCTGGACCCTGCCGAACATTGTGGCTGTATACAATTGGCGGTGGATATTCAACCCCAGCGGCGGCGTGGCCAATTACCTGCTGAAGACCTTCGGCATTATCCATTCAGACCTTATCTGGTTCGGTTCTGCGGGGCTGGCCATGATCTCGGTAATCGTTGCGAATGTCTGGCGAGGGACGCCATTCTTCGGAACATCGATCCTGGCCAAGCTGCAGACCATCCCTGGGGACTACTATGAGGCGGCAGAGATCGACGGCGCAAATATGTTCCAACAGTTTATCCACATCACCTTGCCGGAAATCAAGGACGTGATCCTGCTCTCCACCTTGATGTCCACCATCTGGACCCTCAACGAATTCGAAACCATCTGGCTGATGACCGGCGGCGGCCCCAACGGGGCGACTCAGGTCATGAATGTCTACAGCTATCGTACCGCAATGCGGAGCATGATGCTGGGCCGGGGTATCGCGGTGTCCGTGCTGGCGATGCCGATCCTGATTCTGTTGATCTCCGCCCTGACCCGGAAGATGGTTGTGGACGACAGACCCAGAAAGAGAAAAGGAGGACGTCATGAAAGCGAAGAGAACAAGTAAGATCCTGAGCCGTGTGTTCATTGTACTGTGCTTGATTGTAGCCCTGTTTCCGATTTACTGGATGCTGTGCACCTCCTTGAAATCTGACGGTGAGATCTATCAGAAGATCCCCACCATGATCCCCAAGCGCTTCACCGTGGAAGCCTACAGCTATCTGTTGACGAAGACAAACTTCTTGAACGCGATCAAGAACAGCCTTTTGGTGGCAACGGTGGTGTCTCTGCTGTCCATTGCGGTGGCATACCCCACGGCCTACACCTTGGCCCGGACCAAATTCCGGGGCCGGCGGGTGCTCTCGAAGGCAGTGCTGTTTACCTATATGCTGCCGACCTCAGTGCTCTACATTCCTCTCTACATCCTGGTGGCGCGGCTGGGGCTGACCAACACCTTGTGGGGACTGGTCCTCATCTATCCCACCTTCACCCTTCCTTATGTGGCATGGATATTGATCCCCCATGTGCAGTCTATACCTGTGGCATTGGAGGAAGCGGCGATGATGGACGGATGCAGCCACTTTATGATCATGTACCGCATCATCTTCCCCCTGGCACTGCCCGGTATTATCTCCACAACGATATTTGCCTTTGCTATGTGCTGGGGTGAGTACCTGTATGCCTTGGTCAACCTGACCTCGGCCACGGTGCAAACCTTCCCGCTGGTGATTTCCAGCCTGATTTATGGAGACATGCCCCCCTGGAATCAGCTGATGGCGGGTGCCATTATGGCCTGCATTCCCATCATCATCATCTATATGCTGGCATCCAGCAGCCTGGTGGGCGGCGCAACTGCCGGAGGCGTAAAGCAGTAATCTTTCAGACGCTGTCTGAGAAAAATAAAACAAAATGGAGGAAAAAACGATGAAAAAAGCACTATCTCTGGTTTTGGCGCTTTTGATGGTCCTGTCCATGACGGCCTGCGGCAGCTCTGGCACCGAGACCCCCAGCGCCGCCCCCGCAGCCACCAATGGGGAGACTGCTGCCACTGCGGCGGCCGGTGAGAAGACCCTGACTGTTTGGGTGGAGAAGATTTTCAGCGACGATGCCAATAACTACATGGTAGAACGCGTCCAGCAGTACGGCAAAGACAAGGGCGTAAATGTCACCTGCGAGTTGGTAGCCGTCACGGACTTTGTGACCAAGCTGAACGCCGCCATTGAGGCCGGCGTGGGTGTGCCGGATGTGATTTCCGCCGATGCTACCCGTCTGGTCAACTACTATCCTGACATCCCTTGCGTAGATGTATCCAAACTGGTAGACGAGATCAATGCGGATCGTCCCTATTTTAAGGCGGCCTATGACGGCACCAAGATCGGCGACAGCCATTATTTTGTCCCCTTCTGCTCCTCCACCACCATGATGTTTGTCCGGAAGGACAAGCTGGAGGCTGCCGGTATTACCAAGATGCCCACTACTTGGGAAGAAGTTGTAGCTGCGGCCAGAGCGGTTTCTGATCCTGATAACGATTTCTATGGTCTTGGTATGGGCTGCGGAGATACCGATGACGACGATGAGAATATGTTCCGTGAGTGGGTCTGGAATGAAGGCGGCTCCCTCTTCAAGGAGGATGGCTCTGTGAATTCCGAGGACGGCACCTTCGCCAAGACTGCCGAGCTCTATGGCCAGCTGTATCAGGAAAAGGTGATCCCGCCCGATGCTACCACCTGGGATTCCGGCGGAAACAACGGCTCTTATCTGGCCGGGCGGACGGCCATCGTCTTCAACGCGCCTACCCTGTACAACGCTATGGCCAACAATGAGGAGTACAAGGACCTGCTGGCAAATACCTATATTGCTGCCCCCGTGGTGGGCTCCGCCAACGGCATTTACATGAGCTTTAACCGTGGCTTTGGTATTATGAATACCTGCAAGGATATGGACACTGCTGAGGATTTCCTGCACTATATGCTGGATAAGGAGTGGTATGATCAGTATATGGATCAGGTAGCTCCTGTCTATGCCCCTGTCTTTGAGGACGAGAAGCAGAACCCCACCTGGTCCGAGGGTGTCAATGCCGCCGTGCTGAGCTATGCGGAGAATGCCTCTGGCTACTATGGCTGGCCTGTGGCTACCCTGGAGGGCCGGGCAGTAGCTGCCAAGCACATGTATATGTTCCCCTTTGAGAAGGTCTTTAACCAGGTCGCTACCGGCACCGCCACCGCGGAAGCTGCTATTCAGGAGCAGATCTTCAACATTGAGGACCTGTCTGCCCAAATCAATCGATAACCTTTATGCCGGGGACGGCCCCGTCCCCGGCATTTTTGAGAAGGAGAAGCGCATATGAAAAAGATTTGGATCAACATTGACCCGGAGCTGGTGGATTTTTCCTATCTCTATCAGCATTTTGAGGGCCGCTGTGAGATTTTGGCCAAGGCGGTGGGAAAGGACAGAGAAAAGTACATTCCTTTGGCACAGAATGCGGATATCATTATCGGTGGCATGGAGCCATGGAATGAGGAAACTCTGGAGCAGATCAAGGGCCGTGTGGGATTTATCCAGAAGTTTGGCATGGGCCTGGACAACATTGACCTGGACGCTGCCGCCCGAGACGGGATCTTAGTTGCCAATGTACTGGGAGCCAACAGCGCTTCCGTGGCGGAGGTGGCGCTGCTGCACATTCTGAACGCTCTGCGCAAATTTACACCCTGCACCGCAAAAATCAAGGCAGGTGCCTGGCCACCTCCTCCCCAGGGACGGGAGCTGGATGGGAAAACCGTTGGCCTTCTGGGCTTCGGAAATATTGCAAAGCACCTGGCCCGGATGCTGTCCGGTTTCCAGGTAGAGATATTGACCTTCGACCCGTATGTAACCGATGTGTCTGCGTTCCCCAATGTGACCTTGGTAAGCAGCCGGGAGGAGCTGTTTGAAAGAAGCGATATTGTAAGTCTGCACATTCCCTGCACCCCGGAAACCCGGGACAGTATCAATAAAAAGCTGTTTGATTTGATGAAACCTGGCTCTTATCTGATCAATACTTGCCGGGGCGGCGTCATCCACGAGGTGGATCTCGTTGAGGCCCTGCGTTCCGGCCATCTGGCTGGGGCTGGGCTGGACGTGCTGGCACAGGAGCCGCCGGAAAAGGACAACCCATTGCTGACTATGGACAACGTGACTATCACTTCTCATATGGGCGCGGAGACCCGGGAAGCCATCGACCGGTCCCTCATTATTATGGCCCAGGCCATTGACGACTATCTGGAGGGGAAGACCCCCAAATTTGCCCAGAATGCAAAAAAGCTTCAGGAATATGGAGGAAAAAATCAATGAGCAACGAAAAATACACCGGTATCTTCCCGGCATTTTATGCCTGCTATGATGACTCCGGCGCCATCAGCCCCGAACGGGTCCGTGCATTGACGGAGTATCTGATTGGCAAGGGCGTGAACGGCCTGTATGTGGGCGGCTCCTCCGGAGAGTGTATCTACCAGGGGGTCGAGGAGCGGAAGGTTGTTCTGGAGAATGTTATGGCTGTGGCCAAGGGCCGTGTCACGGTGATTGCCCATGTGGCTTGCAACAACACGGCGGACAGTATGGCCCTGGCGGCACATGCGGAGCAGATGGGGGCGGATGCCATCGCCGCCATTCCGCCCATCTATTTCCACCTTCCGGATTACGCAGTGGCCCAGTACTGGAATGACATCTCCTCCGCGGCTCCTCATACGGATTTCATTATTTACAACATTCCTCAGCTGGCAGGAATCGCCCTGAACGAGGGCCTGCTGAAAAAAATGCTGGAGAACCCCTGTGTCAAAGGCGTGAAGAACTCCTCTATGCCCACCCAGGACATTGAGACCTGGCGCAGGACAGGAGCCCTTGTCTTCAATGGTCCGGATGAGCAGCTGCTGCCTGGTCTGGCGGCCGGAGCCGTCGGCGGCATTGGCGGGACCTACGCCGTGATGCCGGAGTTGTACCTTGCCATCTATCGGCTCTACAAGCAGGGAGATTTGGCAACTGCACGGGAGATCCAGGACGCCTGTCTGCGGGTCATCGAAAAAATGTGCTCCTGCAAAGGCAATATGTATGCCGTTATCAAGGAAATTCTGCGTATTCAGGGGGGGCCTGATATCGGCGG
>OIZO01000226.1_pt1 | contig 41429 bp, 38 predicted proteins | sample 1588551 | NCBI WGS metagenome assembly OIZO01 (sample SAMN03283271) | human gut metagenome | biome: human-associated habitat; material: feces | host: Homo sapiens | place: Peru | collected 2012 | reverse complement strand
AATTTTTGTACGGAATTTCTTCATTTTGCACGCTCAGCGAAAATAACAGCTTTTTACATGGCAAAATCTCATGTTTTTGTATTTTTTTAGCAGAAAATGGTGTTTTTAATACAAACAGATCTCCCCGGGTGGCAGATGGCATCCGCAATGAGCCACGCTATTCATAAGATTGTCAGCAAAAACGCTGCCAATCTTATTTCATATCGCGGCGTTCGCCGCATCACGGCATAAGTAAAGACAGCGATTTGTGCGCAAGCGCCCATCGCTGTCCTCACTATGCCTATGCGCGGCTCATTGCTCGCGTAAACTCTCAATTTACAAAACATTTAAAAACAGTATTGACTTTTTCCCGGCATATGGTAATATAAACATATGAACAGTGGCTCATATGAATGAATATTAAAACTAAATGCAAATCATTAGCATCTAAAAAGCAGGAAATGCTAATGAAGAAAGAGGAGGATATTACCATGAAGAAAACTTACAAGATCGAAGTAGATTGTGCAGCATGTGCTCTGAAGATGGAGGATGCAGCGAAGAAGGTAGAAGGCGTTACCGATGCAACTGTCAGCTTCATGACCCAGAAGATGAAAGTAGAATTCGCTGACGGAAGCGATGAGAAGGCCGTTATGGAGAACGTAGTAAAAGCCTGCAAGAGAGTAGAGGACGATTGCGAGATTTATTTATAGGTTGACTTCTGAAAGGAGAGCAGATCCTCTCTTTACCGGGAGACTTGATAATTTCGTAGGAAAGCAAGGAGGATTCCTATGACAAAGAAACAGAAAAAAGTATTGATCCGCATTATTGTAGCGGCAATCTTATTAGTTATTTTACATTTTGTTCCGATGGAAGGACTGTGGCTGGGATTGCTGTACCTGATCCCTTACGCGGTGATCGGATATGATATTTTAAGAAAAGCCGTTCTGGGCATCATGCATGGTGAAGTGTTTGATGAGAATTTCCTGATGGCAGTAGCGACAGTAGGTGCTATGGGACTGGGAGAGTATTCCGAGGGCGTGGCAGTTATGCTGTTCTACCAGATCGGCGAATTGTTCCAGTCGGTCGCTGTAGGCAAAAGCCGCCAGAATATCAGTGCACTGATGGATATCCGTCCCGACTATGCTAATATCGAGGCCGAAGACGGCAGTCTGGAGCAGGTAGATCCTGATGATGTAGAGATCGGAACCATTATCGTGGTACGCCCCGGTGAAAAAGTTCCCATCGACGGTGTGGTCGTGGAAGGCACTTCCACTCTGAATACCAGTGCCCTGACCGGTGAAAGTGTTCCCAGAGAGATCACTGTGGACCAGGATGTGATCAGCGGCTGTGTGAACCTGACAGGACTATTAAAGATCCGTACTACCAAGGAATTCGGAGAATCTACGGTATCCAAGATTCTGGATCTGGTAGAGAACTCCAGCATGAAGAAGTCGAAATCTGAGAACTTTATTACGAAGTTCGCAAGATATTATACCCCGGCTGTCTGCTACAGTGCCCTGACCCTGGCCATCCTGCCTCCTGTGATCAACCTGATCATGGGCAACCCGGCAGCCTGGAGCACCTGGATCATCCGTGCTCTGACCTTCCTGGTAATCAGCTGTCCCTGCGCGCTGGTCATTTCCATTCCTTTGAGCTTCTTCGGAGGAATCGGTGCGGCAAGTGCCTGCGGCATTTTGGTGAAGGGATCCAACTATCTGGAAGCGATGTCTGAGACTAAGTATGTGGTATTTGACAAGACCGGTACCCTGACCAAAGGTGTATTCGATGTAACGGGTATCTATCCCGGTCAGGGATTTACAAAGGAAGAACTGCTGGAGTATGCTGCTTATGCGGAGAGTTATTCCAGTCATCCCATCAGCAAGAGTCTGAAGAACGCTTATGGAAAAGAACTGGATGCCTCTAACGTCAGTGATGTGGAGGAGATCAGCGGACATGGTGTAACTGCCAAAGTGAACGGCAGACAGGTGGCAGCCGGCAATGCAAAGCTGATGAAGAGCCTGAACCTGGCTTATACGGAAAATACCGGTGTAGGTACAGTGGTTCATGTGGCGGTAGACGGTAACTATGCAGGATACATCCTGATCTCCGATGTGATCAAGGATGGTGCGAAGGAAGCAATTGCCTCCCTGAAAAATTCCGGCGTGAAGAAATGCATCATGCTGACCGGTGACAGCAAAACAGTTGCAGAACATGTGGCCGGTGAGTTAAAATTAGATGAGGTACACAGTGAGCTGCTTCCCGCAGACAAGGTAAGCTGCGTGGAGAAGCTGTTGCAGAAGAAGGGTGCGAAGGAAAAACTGGCATTCGTGGGCGATGGTATCAACGATGCACCGGTATTGTCCCGTGCTGACATCGGTATCGCCATGGGAGCACTTGGTTCTGATGCAGCCATTGAAGCTGCAGACGTGGTCCTGATGGATGACAATCCCGCCAAGATTGCCCTGGCAATGCGGATTTCCCGGAAATGTCTGCGTATCGTCTACGAGAACATCGTATTTGCGCTGGCAGTCAAGGCCATTTGCCTGATCCTGGGTGCGCTGGGTATCGCCAACATGTGGGTTGCTATCTTCGCAGATGTAGGAGTGATGGTACTGGCTGTTCTCAATGCCATCAGATGCCTGCGCATTAAAAACAATTAACCGGATGCAGTAAAAATATGTCGGCGTCATGAGATAGCCGGTATTCCGGGAGAACAGGTGAACATGCAGACTTTTTTTTCAGAAATTACAGCACTGTGCAGGAACGAACAATTTCTGCACAGTGTGATGGAAAAATATCATTATGATCCGGAAGAATATCCCAATCTGAAGAGGCTGGCAGGTGAGATGATCCCCTGCCTGGAGACAGAAGCGGGATGGCAGGACAGAGAAATCAAAGAGACTTTTCCCGGGAGGGATCAGTCTTTTTTGGCTGTAGGCATTACCCTGGGAAAAGGGATCGATGCACTGCAGGAAAAGTATTTGCAGAACGGATTTCTGACAGAGAGTTATATGATCGAGGTGCTGTCCAGTGAATTATTATTAAAAAGCTACCGGGCTTATACAGAGTGGGTGGCTGTACATCGAAATCTGCATGTTGCCAGACTGCATTTTTTAGGTGGGGAGATTTCTGAGACTTCGGAACCCCAAATAGGCAGTCTGCTGCGGCTGGCGAATCTGCCCATGCTTCTGCAGGAGCTTGCATTGCCGGTTACCTGTAATACAGCGTATTGTATGATCCCGAAAAAAAGTGTGGTATTTTATGCGGAGCTGACGAAGGATCCTTTTACCAAATGTGCCGGAATCTGTCTGGGGTGCGGCAGGAGAGACTGCCCGAACCGCATGGAGGAAAAAGAGAATTTTCCTTTGCGATTTGCGGATATGACGGACCGCCCGTTGTCCTATGGGTATGCCAGGATTTTTTCCAAAAGCACAGATGAAAATGGAAGATAACGTACAAAACAGAAGCCTCTATTGCCCGAAATATTCGAAAAATCCTATAGTCATACCCGGAGCAGGGCATTGAAGGTTTCCTCTAAATTCAGTCTGCCGTAGCCCCATTCCCGGTTGGGGTAGTTCAGACCCTGCGTACGCACAGCGCCGCGTATGAAATAACTGCGGATCTCCCGGCTTTCCGCCAGCCGGTTATTGCCCTCAATGACTGACCATTGGAAAAACTGTGCTACGGCTCCGGCAGTGATAGCGGCAGCCATGCTGCTTCCTGTACGGCATCCGTCAATGGTGGAGATATTGACTCCGGGAGCGGATAAGTCCGGACGGATCTGCCCGGTGCGTCCGAAGCCTCTGCCGGATTCTGCGTAAAAACTGTTATTTTCCGCGTTGTAAGTAGAAACGCTCAGAACCTCCGGCGCCATCGAGGGCTCCGTCAGAGTCATGTCGGGATCCGGATTGAGAAAATATACCGGAGTAGACAGAAATTCTGTGATAGGCAGCCACATGTGAAAATTACCGTTATATAAACTACCGGAAGCAGAGACATGAAAGGTCCAGATACCGGGGGTAGGATCCTGGATGCGTACAAGGATCAGTTCCTCGCCGGAATTTTCTTCCACAAGAGTAGAGTCGATAGTGACTCTGCTTTTTTCATAAATAAAGGAATAGGTCACACTTTGCTGCAATCCCAGGCGCAGTTCGGGAATATTTTCCCCGCCGGGAGTGCGGATGCTCAGATTAAAAGCATCCGGCAGAGCACCCCAAAGCTCCAGCCAGAATCCGATACAGCCTTCGCTGACCCGGATCTCCACATTCCGGGAATCCTCCCCAGGTGTCTGAGCGCTTAGTCTTCCATGGTAATGGTGTGAGGCGTTCCCTTCATTTCCCCCGCAGACGATAGCGGCACGGCTTCTGCGGACAGCGAGAGAAGAGAGATACCGTGACAGGGAGGAATTGCCCGCATGATCTCCCTGGTTGGTTCCCAGCCCCAGACAGATGACTACTGGACGCTCGAAGAGCCGCACGAAGGATTCCGCGTATTTGATGCCCAGCATAATATCATTTTCCTGATAGGCGGGAACCCCCTCGGGCACCAGATAAAAGCTGCGCAGATATTGCTTACATTCCTTGAGCTTCACCACGACGATGTCGGCACCCGGTGCAGCACCGATATAAGGATTGCCTTGTCTGACGACACTGCCGGCTGCGACTCCGGCGAGGATACTGCCGTGTCCGTTTTCGTCCCGGGAGGGAACGATGGAATAAGGATCCTCGGAACGCAGCGCCAGGTTAATATCCTCTCTGCGGTATTCAGAACCATATTTAAACCCCTCAGGTGGTATCCCGGTCTGAACCGTCTGATCCCAGATCGCCAGGATGCGGCTGTTGCCGTTCTCGTCCAGAAACACAGGATTTTGGTAATCAATACCGGTATCGATAAAACACAGGATCACGCCCTGCCCCGTGAGACTTAGGGGCGGACGCTGTACCTGGGTGATCCCACTGGCGATCAGGTCTGCCGGATCAAAGGGAGCGGCACCGGGTGGCGTCTCACCGGAGGGAGATAGCTGCATGAGCCCGTAAAGCTTCGGCATATTGTGATAGGGGAAAAAATCAATCTTCGGATCGCGGATTCCCAGATTGCCCAGATACAAAATCAAAAAATCTTCTCCGATGCGTTCATAACAATTATTGTCATCTCCCAGAAATTCCGATGCGGAAAAGTCTGTGATAATGTCATAGGTGTCCTCTGACAGGATCATTTCCTTGCAGTCCATGGCGTTGCTCCGAAGAATCCATTTTTATAATATATACAACGGGATGAATTTTGGTGTGTATGCGTGGGGAGATCCATGACATAAGGGAAAAGCTATAGTACATAAAATATTATGAATATTATAGAAGAGACGGGTAGAAATACCGGTAAGGGATCGTGAGATGTGGGAAAATCCTATTTTCAAAAAAGTATGGGAAGTCGGGAAAAAATCAGCGGTATTGATGAAGAAACATTATAAGAATGGTCTGATGTTGGGAGTGCTCTTGCTAGCAATGTTTTTCCTCGGAAGAAGCATCGGAGCCATTGCCTACGGTCTGCGTATGCAGCGGGAAATAAAGACACAGGAGACGGCGGGAACTGCGTTAGAGAACACGGAGGCTTTACTTTGTGCTGAGAACTGGGGACTGGGATTCGGAACAGAAGGAACACAGCCCACCGGCACGGCATCTGCGGAAAAACTAAAAGAGTACAATGCCTATTATGTGGGAGATGCGGAGGAGAAAAAGATCTATCTCACTTTTGATTGCGGCTATGAGAACGGTAATAGTTCCGCTATATTGGATGCATTGAAAAAGCATGATGCACCGGCGACTTTTTTTGTGGTAGGACATTTTCTGGAGTCGGCGCCGGAGATGGTGAAGCGCATGGTGGAGGACGGACATACGGTGGGAAACCATACCTATCATCATTATGACATGTCGAAAATTTCTGATCCAGCGGTTTTCCGGAAGGAAATGGATGACGTGAGAACTCTTTTTCAGGAGACCACCGGCACGGAGATGGCGATGTACTATCGGCCGCCCCAGGGAAAATACAGTGAGACGAATCTGCAGATGGCAAAGGATCTGGGGTATTCCACTTTTTTCTGGAGCCTGGCATATGTGGACTGGAACGTGGATGCACAGCCCAGCCACGAGGAAGCTTTTTCCAAGCTGACAGGCAGGATCCATCCCGGAGCGGTGGTGCTGTTACATAATACCTCGAAGACCAATGGGGAGATTCTGGATGAACTGCTCACAAAATGGGAAGAAATGGGTTATACCTTCGGAAAATTGGAAGAACTGGTGCAGTAGGGTTTGACTTCCCCTGCACCATACCCTATAATAGAGGACAGAAAAATATACTGGAGGACAACCATGGAAAAAGAACTGGTAGTTGTCATTGATTTTGGCGGACAGTACAATCAGCTGGTCGCCAGAAGAGTCAGAGAATGCAATGTATATTGCGAGATCTACTCTTACAAGACAGACTTGAATAAGATAAAAGCGATGAATCCCAAGGGAATCATCCTGACCGGCGGCCCCGCAAGCTGCTATGAACCCGGTGCAGCTACCTGCTCCGAGGATCTGTTTAACTTAGGAGTTCCCGTGCTGGGACTCTGTTACGGCGCACAGCTGATGACCCATGTGCTGGGTGGTAAGGTAGAACGCGCAGCCGTTCGGGAATATGGCAAGACTGAGGTGAAGGTAGACCGCAGTTCCAAGCTGTTTTCCGATGTATCCGAGAATACGATCTGCTGGATGAGCCATTTCGACTATATCTCCAAGCTGGCTCCCGGCTTCCGTGCCGTGGCCACCACCGCCAACTGCCCTGTGGCAGCAGCAGAGTGCGTAGAGCGCGGACTGTATGCGATCCAGTTCCACCCGGAAGTACTCCACACGGTGGAAGGCTCCAAGATGCTGTATAATTTCGTACGTAATATCTGCGGATGCTGCGGTGACTGGAAGATGGATTCTTTCGTGGAAGAGTCTATTAAGGTAATTCGTGAGAAGGTTGGTAATGGTAAAGTCCTCTGTGCATTGTCCGGCGGCGTGGATTCCTCCGTGGCAGCAGTACTGTTATCCAAGGCAGTCGGCGAGCAGCTGACCTGTGTCTTTGTAGATCACGGCCTGCTCCGTAAGAATGAAGGCGATGAGGTAGAAGCAGTCTTCGGTCCCAACGGCAATTACGATCTGCATTTTATCCGTGTGAATGCGCAGGAGCGTTTCTACAGCAAGCTGGCAGGTGTATCCGAGCCGGAGCATAAGAGAAAGATCATTGGTGAAGAGTTCATCCGTGTATTTGAGGAAGAGGCGAAGAAGATCGGTGCCGTGGATTTCCTGGTACAGGGAACTATCTATCCCGATGTGGTAGAGAGCGGACTGGGCGGTGAATCCGCAGTGATCAAGTCCCATCACAACGTAGGCGGCCTGCCCGACTATGTAGATTTCAAGGAGATCATCGAGCCTCTGCGCAACCTGTTCAAGGATGAGGTCCGTAAGGTAGGACTGGAGCTTGGCATTCCGGAGCATCTGGTATTCCGTCAGCCGTTCCCCGGTCCCGGACTGGGTATCCGTATCATCGGCGAAGTGACCGCTGAGAAGGTCAAGATCGTACAGGATGCAGATGCCATCTACCGCGAGGAAATCGCTAACGCAGGTCTGGACCGCGAGATCAACCAGTATTTCGCAGCCCTGACCAATATGAGATCCGTAGGCGTTATGGGTGATGAGAGAACCTATGATTACGCCATCGCGCTGAGAGCCGTGAAGACCATCGACTTCATGACCGCAGAGAGCGCACAGATCCCTTATGAAGTATTGCAGAAGGTGACCAGCAGGATCATCAATGAGGTGAGCCATGTGAATCGGGTAATGTATGATATTACCAGTAAGCCGCCCGGAACGATTGAGTTTGAATAAGGAGTAGTGTCAAAAAAACTAGTATTTATGCGACTTCTAAGCAAATTTGTTTAAGCATTGGCAACAGATTTTCCTTATTCAAAGAATGAATTTATTTCAAAAACATAGTAAAAACCTACGGATTTGTGTGAGCAATGAGTCAAACGTAAATACTTGAATTTCCATTTGATGAATGTCACAACAGATATGCGGTTTAGATTCCTTAATATTTATATGGATAAAGGATAAACTATGTAGTTTACAAAAGTTAGACATAATGTGTTTTCGCAAAGAGAATATTAAAAGTGTGGTGCAAATTTGTGTTTTATGGTAGTATGGAAATACACATAAATGACATATTAATAGATAGATGCATATATTAAGCATAAAAGAGAAAAAGGAGAATGAAAAATGACAGAATTTGTAGGAGCAGAATATCTTATAGCAAGAATGTTGATTGAGAAACATGAGCAAGAGATTTCAACTGTCGAACTTAATCGATTGGGGATTTGTGTTAGAAGGCTTTCTATTGAGGAAGGGGTTGGTGCAGTGTTCCTGACGTCACGGGAGGAAGTATATTCTGCTATTTATGATTATTCTGATTATTTTCAGTGTATATATGATGAAGATAATAAGCTTATTGGAATTAAAATAAATAAGAACAAAAATGTAGATGACTTGAATGTGAAATTCATTAAATATTTGCCGGACGATATTATGAAGTTATTGGATGAAGCAATAAAGGAAATTGCTGCATAGGACAAGAAATAAAAAGGGGAATGCAGAAAGATGAAGCAATTTAAGGATCCAGTTTATGGATATGTAGAAGTCAAGTCATGTTATATTCCGATTATCAATTCGGCAGAATTTCAAAGGTTGAGAAATATACGGCAAACAGGCTATGCATCATTATATCCAAGTGCACTCCACAATCGATTTGTTCATTCATTAGGTGTATTTCACTTGGGAAAGAAAGCTATAGATTATTTGCAATCCAATATAGGAAATAAGCTAGGAGAGGATTTTGATAACGTATATGATTGGGATGAAATAAGAGAAACTTTCATTTTGAGTTGCTTGCTCCATGATGTAGGGCACTCTCCTTTTTCACACACTGGAGAAGATTTTTATAATGCAAGCACAATATTTGAAAAAGAATTTCAGGATTTAATACAGTCGCCGACTTTTGATAATGATGTTATGGATAAAGGCACAGGTAAACCTCATGAGGCGATGAGTGCTATAATTGGAATAAACCTTCTGAAAAAAATGGGTTTTAATTTTGAAAAAGAATTTTTTGCCAGAGCTATAATGGGGATTGAATATTCTTCTAAGGAAATAAAATATCAATTACGAAATTGTCTGATAAACATTTTGAATGGAAGTTTAATAGATGTTGACAAGTTGGATTATCTGATGAGAGATGCATATGTAACGGGATATTCCACTATGAAGATTGATTATGAACGCCTTATAGCAGGTTATGTGATAACTACAATAAAGACAAAAACTAGTGGTGAAATTTTTAAATTGGCTTTTAAAAAGGGGTCTTTAAGTATAATCGAAAACATAACTTATGCAAATGATCTAGAACGACGTTGGATACAAAGTAATCCTACTGTATTATATGATTGTAAGCTTGTAGAACACGCTATTATTCGTTATAACAGATTTATGATGGGAAAATATGAAAATCTGAAAAAATATGGAAATGTTTTTAATAAGATGGCTATTTCAAAAGAGGGATTTCCCAAAGAGGATAATGTAAAACTTCGTCTTTTATGTGATGATGATATAATAGCGTTTTTAAAAAATGACGATGAAAGTATCGTAGGAGAGCACTATTTTGCTAGAGATATGCGTTTTAAGCCTTTGTGGAAGAGCGAAGCGGAGTATATTCTGAAAGTAAAAGAGTGTATTGCTCCTAAAAAACTTGAAAATATGTTAGATGTTTTAAGAGGTAGTTTGAAAGACTTTGGATTGTTCTTTATGAATGAAGAGGAATTGCAAAGACTGAATGATGAAAAAACAAAGGAAAACAAAGAAAAGCAGGATAAATATACGAGACCTATTTACCTTGTAAATTTCTTCAATGAATTTGCAATTGAGAATGGTTTTGATTTTGATTTTGCAATTACAAGGGAAAGTGCATTTGTAAGTAATAGAAAGAAAATGGAAGAGAATCCTATATATATTGTTTTTGATGAAAAGGAAAAGACAACATTTATGGAAGCGATGCATGGGAAAGAAAAATCTGTGAATACTGCGAAAGATAGTATGCATGATACACAAATTTTCTATGTATATACATCAAAAAAGAATCTTCAGATAGCAAAGGAAAATAAACAAAATGTTGCAAATTTACTAATAGAGTACATAAATAGTAAATGGGAGTTGCTAGATTAGAAGCTTTCTCCAATATTGTTTAATTTTTTATTTGTTGGACTATGTTAATAAAACATAATTACTTATTGCAATATAGGGTATAAGAAGCAGATATCAATACAAATATTAAATAAATTTGCTTAAGTGTTGACAACGATATGGCAATAGTTTTGCTTATTCAATGAATACGATTACTTTATGAGCATAAGAAAACCTTACTGATTTTCAAATATGACAATTGAAAATTGGTAAGGTTTTTTCATGCTTATTTTTTTTTGTGTGTTTCGTTTCTTTCTTTTCTTTTTTTTCTATTTCTTTTAATCCGGCGAGAAGCATATCGCTGATTTCCTGTGAAGGAACCTTAGCCCAGACTTGGTGTGTATCCAGTTCCGGATATTTGTAACGCCAGTTATCATATTCCTCTTTGGTGCTTTCGCCATTCTCCAGCTTTTTAGATTCGGAGAGCCATGCACGGAGCATTTTTTCTATTGAGGAATAGGTGGAATAGTCGGACTTATCCAGACGTAATACTACTTCTCCATCTATTTCATCAATTTTCAGTCCATACATATCTTCCAATGCGAAAAAGGTGTGCATAAGACCGATGTAGGTATCTATATCCGGTATGGTAAGCGCATGGGTGCTGATATCAAAGATATGCGCCATTTCTTTTACGAGGTCATGCTTGGGTACTCTTGCTTCTGATTCATATTGTGCCATACGGACATCAGAAGTCTTGCCAAGAAAGCCGAGGACTTCTCCAAGCTGCTTTTGTGTCATGCCTTTTCTGTTACGGAAAAATCGAATTCGTTGTCCGATTGTATTACACGAAGAAGGTGATTAGGCAAACGTGCTATACAAATTTTGATATAATCATTACGTCTAGTGAAAATTTATTTGTTGAAAATTTTGGTAATTAAAAATTGATTTATTTGTCACATAATGCATGTTTCAAGTGTCTAATAGACAGAAACAAAGAACTTGATATGAATTATATTTTAGTGCTTATCAAGTTTGGAAAGGAGAGGGCGATGAGTCTTATTGAAGATGCTAAAAATAAGAATCCGGATGCGTTTGAACAGCTTATACAGCCACAATTACAAAGAATGTATCGTGTTGCAATTTCTATGCTACATAATGAAGAAGATGCTGCAGATGCAATACAGGAAACGGTTCTTAAATGCTGGCAAAAAATTGGACAACTGAAAAGTGAAGAGTATTTTGGAACGTGGCTCACTAGAATACTAATAAATCAATGCAAAGATATTTTGAAAGAAAGAAAAAAGGTTGTTCCACTGGAAGAGTTTCCGGAACTTATACATGAGGATCATTACTTTACCAATGAATGGAGAAAAATATTAAGTAATTTAAATGGAAAGTACCAGATTGTTATGGAACTGTATTATGTGGATGGGTTTTCTACAAAAGAAATTGCAAGGATGCTACATATAACAGAAGTGAATGTCCGTATTAGAATGGTCAGAGGGCGGAAGCAACTGGAACAGATTCTTACGGTAAGAGCAATGGATTAGTTGGAGGTTTGTTTATGAAAATAGATGAATACAAAAAAATTAGTGATAATGTGCAGGTGCCTGATGTTGTATGGGAAGGATATCAGAATGCTATTAAACAAATTAAAATGGAAAAAGAAACAGATAAAAATATTGTGAAAATTTCTAAATGGAAAAATATGAATGCTCTTGCTAAAATTGCAGTTGTATTCGGGGCAGTTGTATTGTTATCGGGTGGTACTTTTTTATCTGTAAAAGCCTATATAAGTCATTTAGAAAAAATAAGAAACATGGAAGCTGAAGAAGTTATTGATTTGTATGAGAATATCTTCCAGTATGATAGTAAATATATGTCCAGATCTATGTCTGCAGATGAGGAGAGACGTTTTAGCGAATTATATGATTTGTATTGTAGAGATATGGCAGAGCCGGAGGGAGAAGTTGCTGTTATTTCTTCAAAAGATAAATACAATGGAGAGGGAATTGCGTTTTCTAAAGAAGAGGGTATCTTAAACCTTCCTATGCAGGAAATGACGGACGAAGAAATCCTTCAGCTTGTGGTATTTAATCTGCTGGGACGATATGTTGATTATGAGGCATATGTGAAAGCGAGCAACCCATTGTACTATTTGAATGCTTTAGAACAAATGACCATGCAGGAGGTTGATGAATTATACATAAATTATAGTTCTGCCAATACGGAGACTAGCTTTTACAATAGAGAGTTATCCTTTGATGAATTGGGAAGAAGAAAAGTTCTGAAAATGCTTTATAAAAGCGGAGAAAAGCAGCCGGAGAACACAATGCCTATCATTCAAAAGGAGAGTGAATATAGTGGGGAAGATATAGCGTTTTGTGTTAATAATTGTACTTTTTATTTTCCGAATGATGAATTGAGCGATGAACAGCTTTTAGAACTAATTGATTTTCAAATAAAAGTTGATTATTGTAGACAAAGAATAGAGGATGAGATAGAGCGTGGGATAAGAAGTGATTGGCCTTATATAGAATATGTGGAAAGAGAAAGAATTATAACCTTGGATTCCGATGTAAAAGTAGATGATGAAATCTTATCCCAGCAATGGTTAAAAGTTTATGAGGATATTTTGAGGGAGTATTATAGAGAAAATAGTACCTATTATGAAAATCCCGAACGTTACTATGCAAATGTCTGTTTTATATATCTGAATGATGATGAAATTCCAGAAATGTTATTTAGTCACGGATGTACTGATTTGGATTATGATGATAGATGTAATTTGCGAAATTACTTATACACTTATAAAAATGGAGAAGCGGTACTTCTGACGCCGGGTGCAGAAACGATAGATGATTTCTACGGATATAATAAACCTTTCAGCTATGTAGAACGAAAGGGTATGGTTTATTGCGATTATTATTATATATATGATTTTACAACATATAATAGCGAGACAGATATGATTGATAATGTAAATGATTACATGTCTAAAATGGATGTATGGGATTTGGATACCTTGACCTGTACCTCGTCGAATGCTAATATTGAAATGTTACATGCTATTTATAATTATGTTGAGGAAGAGTATGCAGACGCCACATTTAATGTTGAGTATTATGTCAATGTTTCGGATATTATACGAGATGAAAACACAGGTTATGTAAAAGAGATTATTGGAGAAAAGGTGGACCGCCAAACTTATGAGAAAAGTGAGGCGAGTCTCTGGAGTGGAGAGCAGATTACGACTCTTTCTATTAGTGATTATGATAAGATATACGCTGATGACAATCTGTTAGAGGCACTTGCTCAATGCTACTTGAAAAATAGAATGTGATTTTTCGGGAGAAATTACTATGAATAAAAATCAAGTAGAAAAAGTGATTTGGTGGGCATATATTATTCTACTATTTGCGATTGTTGTTAAATTTAAAGGATCTTTTGCTGAATTGAGGGATAGAATTACCTCATATTCATCGCAGGAAGCGGTAGTATTTAATGTCATTCCCTTTCGGAATATAGGAGTACAAATTAGTCACATTACGCAGTGGTGGGCATTAAAAAATCTTTTGGGAAATCTGTTGCCATTTATTCCTTTTGGTTTTCTTTTGCCTATTGCATATCCCCGAATTAAAGCATTTTTCAAAGTATTTTTAGTAGGAATGTTTGCAGTATTGTTTATAGAAATCTTTCAGTATATGACACGATTGGGAAGTTTTGATATAGATGATATAATTCTTAATATGGTTGGTGTTTTAAGTGGATATGGGACATTTGGGCTGGTTAACCATGTTTTGCTAAAAGAGAGATAAGGTTTTAGATTAAGTTGCATTTATTGAAATGTCGATTGATTTTATCACGTCCTATGCTATAATATCTTCATGGCAACACTTTGGCAACAGAAAATCAGTAAGCCAAAATAAAATGTGCAAATGAGGTAAAATATCGGCAGATTTTAAACGAAACCTAAACAAAATAGTTTAAGTTAAAGCATCAACTTGCCGAGTTTGAATAAGGGGTTGTTGAAGTGCTTATCAGCGAAAGAATCTTCCTTTTAATGGATAAGAACGGACTAAGCCAGAAAGAATTTTCAGAGCAGACCGGAATTTCCCAAAGTACGATCAGTGATTGGAAACGAAAAAAAACAAATCCATCTGCGGACAAAATACTTAAAATATGTGAAGTATTACATATTACGCCAAATGAATTATTAGCAGATGGAACAGTTCATGATGGCAGGACGGATTATGTATTTGCACTGAATAGAGACGAAGAGGTTGTTCTGGAAAGTTTCAGAAGTCTGGAAAGCCGACAAAAAGAACGATTATTGGGCTATATGACTGCTTTGAAAGAAAATAAGTGACACTTAAAATCGTATGTCAGGGATGTCTTGACATACGATTTCTTTTGAAATAATATACGTATATGCGTTACGCATATACAATTAAAGAAAAGGAGAGAGAATATGGGAGATATAAGTATTATTGCAAGACGACTTGAGGATGGTCATGTTCAGTATGGATGGAGTGGAAATGGTGGATATTATAAAGTGGTAGGGATACGGCTTCTATTATGGTATCTGGAGCCGGAAGATGTGGAATATCTTTTTGGATTGGGGCAGACCGCATTAATTGGAAAACGTGGAAGCGAATACGGAGGATACCGTTGGATTGAAACACATGACCTTACGGGTGAACCATTTTGGTTAGACTGTTCGGAACGAAGTATTTTCAGTAGAATTGTATTTATTGATTATGGATATTTTTATGACCTGGATCACAAATGGTACTATATCATTCCGGGACCGTTTAGGATTAAGATGCCTTTAGAGTTGATCGATCAGAATGTAGATGAACGAAACTTTGAATTTGATTTTTGTATAAAAGTTCAAGATAAAATACTTCGTTATATTTTGGGGGATTATAGAGAAAAAAATCCGGAGTTTGCTGAGTTTTTGAATAAAGAAGGATATTGCGTAGAGGATATCCTTGAAAATATAAGCGAAGATGGCTTGTTATCGGTTATGGAATTCTATCACAAGTATCGGACAATATTTGATTATTTTGATGACAGGATTCTTATTAAAACAAATGAGGAAAATACTGAAATCACAGATATTGTTATGAAGAAAATGAGTGAAAATCATGTTGAGACATGTGAGTGGTAAGATAAGGAGCATTCCTGTTAAGTAACAAATAACTGGCTTGTAAAAAATGAGTGCTACTCATAGAATAATGATTGTTAACTTTCAATTTAGGAATGCGAGGTAAGAAATCTTTTTTATAAATAACGTTGACACCAAATATGGTACCACATATAATATAGATAGGAAGTATTCAGAATGTCAAAATGGGATAAACTATTAACGAGAATATGTGCTTTATCAAAAGACCTCCGGTTTGATGAATTACGTAAGGTATTGGAAAGCTATGGATATATAATGAATGCCCCAAAGGGCGGAAGCAGTCATTACACGTTCAGAAAAGCCGGATGTCAACCGATTACGATACCGAAGCATGAACCCATCAAAAAAGTGTATGTAGAGATGGTAAAGCAGATTGTGGAAAGTGAGGCGGTGAATGGTGAAAACGTTGAATGATTATTTTGCAATGAATTATCGTATGGAAATTGTAGAAGATAAGGATGAGGGCGGTTTTGTGGTTTCATTTCCGGAGCTTCCGGGATGTATTACCTGTGGAGAAACAGTAGAATCCGCTGTCGCAAACGCTTTAGATGCCAAGAAAGCATGGTTAGAAGCTGCTATGGAAGATGGTATTGAAATCCATGAGCCGGATAGCTTAGAGGATTATTCTGGACAGTTTAAACTTAGAATCCCACGAAGTCTTCATCGTTCCCTTGCAGAACATTCTAAAAGGGAAGGTATCAGCATGAATCAGTATTGTGTATATCTTCTTTCCAAAAACGATGCAGTTTATTCAAAATAGCGGTTGCACACAGTATCTGCAATCGCTATTTTGAAATACCAACACTTTGGCAGCAGAAAATCAGTAAGCCAAAATAAAATATGCAAATGATGTAAAATATCGGCATGCTTCAAATAAAACTTAAACAAAATAGTTTAAGTTAATAGAGCAACTTGCCGAGTTTGAATAACGGACTAAAATGCCGAAAACCTGTATTTATGCGGGCTTCCGGTATTTGTTTTATCAAATGGCTCTAGTTTGGCTCTATTTGTGGGGAGAGTAATGACTCTCATAAATCAATATATTGCGTTGCTAGGTTGATTAGGAGAAAAGATGACAGATAATGAAAAGAGATTTATAAAAAGTATATTTTCGGGAGACAGTAGTGGTCATGACTATTATCATACGATACGAGTATATAAACTGGCTACTAAAATCGCAAAACAGGAAAATGCAGATGTTAAAACAGTGCAGTTGGCGGCTCTGTTACATGATGTGGACGATATTAAGCTTTCTCCGGACACTTATGCTACCAAGAAAAATGCAGTTGATTTTATGATGGCAAATAAGGTAGATGAGGAAATAATAAAGGTTGTATGTAAAATTATAGATGAGGTTTCATTTGCAGGAACTGATTCCGTCGTACCTGATACCATAGAAGGAAAATGTGTGCAGGATGCAGACAGGCTGGATGCCATAGGAGCTATTGGAATTGCCAGAACATTTGCATATGGTGGTAGTAGGGGAAGAAAGATTTATGATCCGGAAATAAAACCTAAAATGGGAATGAACAAAGAAGATTATTGGAATAATCAAGATTCTACAAGCATAAATCATTTCTATGAAAAGTTGCTCTTGTTGAAAGACATGATGAATACGACTGAGGGAAGGAAACTGGCAGAACACAGACAGGCTGTAATGCAGAAATTTCTTAATGAGTTTATGATAGAATGGGAAGGGAAAATGTGATGGAAGTAAAATTTTATGATACAGTTAATGATAAACTTTTGAAATTTGCAGTAGTAATCTCACAAAGTAACGGCAAGTGGGTATTTTGCAAGCATAAAGAAAGAGATACATACGAAGTGCCGGGAGGACATAGGGAAGGCGGTGAGAATATTCTTGAAACGGCTAAAAGAGAGTTACAGGAAGAAACCGGTGCAATCAGGTTCGATATGAAGCCTCTGTGTGTATACTCTGTAACCGGAAAGACCAGAGTAAATGATACGGGAGAAGAATCCTTTGGGCTGCTTTGCTATGCGGAGATAATGGAATTTGCGACAGAACTGCATAGCGAGATGGAGAAGATAGAGCTTTTGGAGGAACTGCCGGAGGAGTGGACATATCCATTGATACAGCCGAAACTGATAGAGAAATATTTGCAGATGAAAAATTGTGATTAGCACAAGCTGATTTCAACAGGCCTTTGTTTGGAAAATAGAGAGGTACATAAGAATGGGATTAATCGAAATGGCAAGTGATAATTCCGTCTGGCGTGGCATGGATTATTATGAAAAGAAAAAGGTGTGCTCATGGAAGAAATCTGGTGAGGAAGCATATGACGGCGTAGTATCCGGAAGCGAAGGAAATAAATATTCAGTGCATATAGATAAAGTGCATCCCAGAAAATCATCCTGTAATTGTCCGTTTGCAGAAGGCAGGCGCGTCATCTGTAAGCATATGATTGCATTGCTGTTTACAGCGGAACCCAAAACCGCAGAGGATTTTTTGAGACAGGTAGAGAAATGGGAGCAAGAGGAAAAAGAAAGAGAACGGTTGCATTATAAAGAACTTCGTGAGTATGTGAATAGCCTTTCCAAAAAAGAATTGCAAGAGCGTTTATATGACGCACTTGTGGAGCTGGAAGACATTAGAAACAGATATTGGTAAAAGGCGGAGAAATCAGTTCGGAGTACTACGGCATCCATACAGAAAAATCCGAAAGCCTGAGCTTCCGGTTTTCCACATTGCAGGACTGGATCTACGATTTGTTGGATTACTCATATTGGCCTCATCAGGTAACTTAGTTCTTCCATATTTTTATGGTTTGCAACAGTTTTTCTTTAGAATCCACATCCATTTCAGAAATAAGTGTCATAAGTTCATGATCGAGGGCGGTTGACTGGTATTCGGAGTCAATTTGCCCTACGAGAGAATCCAGAGAAAATCCCAATAATCTTGCATAATACATTAAGATCCGTAAAGACATTGCCGTGCGGTTGTTTTCTACGTTGCAAATATAACCCGGAGTTACGTCAAGTGCAGAAGCCACCTCGGCTTGTGTAAGATGCATTTGTGTGCGCAAGTCTTTCATGCGGGGCCCTAAGTTTTCAAAATCAGTCTGATTCATTGCATTCTCCTTTACTATATCTATTATGAATTAAATTATATAAAAAATATACCTTGAAATAAAGATACTAATTATATATAATTCATTTTATAAAAATAGAAACAGCGTTCTCGATGACAAAAGGTAGGACAAAATGGCATCGATACTTGTAGATTATGAAAATGTAGTGGGAAGTAATGGACTGAAAGGTGTGGATGCATTACAAAATGATGATGTATTTATCATTTTTTACAGCAGTTGTTGTGGAAAAATACGCAATGAATATATGCAGCAGATAAAAAACAGCTGTTGTGAATTTCGGATTATAAAATTAAAGGGAACCGGGAAAAACGCACTGGATTTCTATATTGCGACGGAATGCGGAATAGCCAGCGAGAAAGGAGAAATTACTGAACCGGATGGAAATGGTTGAATTGGAACTGGAATATGCTGAATGGAAGAGAAATGTGAGGCGACAAGAGAGAAAAACTACGAAAAAAACAATTCCTATTCTGTTAGGAAAAAATATTTTGTATAGCATAAAACATAAACGAAGGACATAAACTGATAATGGAAAGGACTATTGACTTTCCCCTGCGTGCTTGATAGAATGTAGATGCAATGAAAGTTTACCACTGACCGATATGTGGTATATAAATGGTCGGGTTGAAAGTTTACCGCTGACCGATATGCGGTATATAAATGGTTGGGTCGAAAGTGTAGTCCTTCGCCGTGAGGCGGGGGACTTTTTCTATATGGAGATAAGACATGAAGAGAAAGGGATTTTATTATAATTAAGGACAAATTCTTTGAGGATATGTCAGACCCATATCTAAAAGGGAATAAGGCAGGAAACAGACCACATTACTATTGCTTTGAAGATAGGACCACAGGAATATACTGGATGATACCATTGTCAAGTCGTATTGACAAATACAGAGATATTGTAGAGAAAAAGATAAGGGCAGGAAAAACATGTGATATTATCCATATTGCAAAATTGGACGATAGTCGTGAAAGTGCATTTTTGATACAGGTATGTTTCCGATAACGGAGAAATACATAGAGAGGAAATATACGATAGGTAGTAATCACCTCATGCTTACCAGTGAGCATACGGTGAATGAAATTGAACGGAAAGCAAGAAAAGTTATGAGTATGTTAAAACGGGGTGTAAAGTTCACACCTACTCAGCCAGATGTAATGGAAATATTGAAAAAATTAAGAGAACCATGATATTATCTTTCAAAGTTACACCTTGAATTAAGATGGAATACTCCAAATGTTCCACTTGCCAAAAGGCAAAAAAGTGGCTGGAGGAGCATAACATCACTTATACAGATCGTCATATGCAGAGTACAACTCCACCTATGAAGAATTAAAGGAATGGCAGAGCAGAAGCGGTTTGCCGTTAAAGAAATTCTTCAATACCAGTGGTTTGTTATATAAGAACATGCAGTTGAAGGACAAGCTTCCCACCATGACAGAGGAAGAGCAGCTACAGTTACTTGTCACAAATGGAATGCTGGTGAAGAGACCGCTGATCGTGGATGGGGATCTGGTGCTGACCGGATTCCGGGAAGCTGAGTGGACGGAAAAATTAATTTAATTTAAGGAGGATAAATATGAGCAGAGTTAATTTTGGAGCGAAGCCGGTAATGTATCCCATGCCGGTGCTGATCATTGCAACTTATGATGAGAATGGAGTACCCGATGCCATGAATGCAGCGTGGGGAATCATTACAGATATGAATGAGATCTCCATCAGCATGTCAGAGCATAAGACCACGGAGAATCTGGCAAAGACCGGAGCATTTACCGTAAGTATCGGAACCGAAGATACCGTGGTAGCCTGCGACTATGTGGGCGTGGAATCTGCGAAGAAAGTACCTGATAAATTCTCAAAGTCCGGTTTCCATGCAGCCAAGAGTGATTTTGTCAATGCACCGTTGATCGATGAGCTTCCCATGGCACTGGAGTGTAAGGTAAAGAGATTTGAAGATGGTATTCTCGTAGGCGAGATCGTCAATGTCAATGCGGACGAAAGCATCCTGACGGATGGCAAGATCGATCCGAAGAAATTGAAGCCAATCAGCTATGATCCTGTGAATAATACTTATCTTGCAATGGGAGATAAAGTAGGAAATGCTTTTAAAGACGGTTTGAAATTGAAATAATACTGAACTGAATAATATAATAAAAAGGGTGTTTTACTTTGGTAAAATGTCCTTTTTGCTAAAAAGGATGTATTGGATAAAAGGGAAAACAAAATGTTGAATAGCGCAGGATTATTATACGGATATATAGCGGGAATTCCTGTAGAGGAAGAACAATTAGGGGTATTATGTGTACATAGTTATCAATGTTACATGCAGAACTGGAAAAATGAGATCCAGAAAATTCGTGAAAATATAGCAGATGATATAGAAATAGAATTCTATTTTGCAATAGGAGAAAGCAAGAAAATCAAGCAATTGAATAGGATAGTGGTTTCCGACATAAGAAAGGCCTATGAAAAATGCGAAAATGGAATGAAAGAGAAGCAATTGGATATTTACGGAAATTATTTTCTAAACAAATTGTTGGAAACGGGAATCATGGAAGAAAGCGTAAAATTTCCGAGATCATCGGAAATGAGATCTGAAGAGTGGACAATGGTAAGCTTTTGGTTCGGAGAATCTCCGGAAGATAAAGGGTATCTTTTTATGGACGAAACGGCAAAAATATGGTTGAATACAGAGAAGCCTTTTATGCTTGGTAAGCAAATCATGATTCAGTCATTTTCATACCAAAATCTGATGCGAAGAGAAGTAATTTCCGTAAAATATGACTCGATGGAGAGCGCATGGTGTCTGATCATGGAAGGCGGAAGAAAGGTTTATTTAAATCAGGAGCGAAATTATTATCGGGACAAACTGGGATCGGAGATAACGGGGCAATGGGAAGTGACGGAAGTGGATGAAATATTACATAATCCGGCACAGGCTTTTGGAAAAAAATATGAGCCGTTTGAATTGTTTGAAGAATGGCAATCCATCTTTTTATTTTATATGGCGATGCAGGAAGAAGTTTCCGATATAGAAACGATTAAAAAAGATTATTTTCGTTTTTTAAAATTTATGGAAGAAAATATCTGTGAGTGCTATAAAGCGTCTGTGTTGATAGATCAATCCATATTCTTTAGGGCAATGCGAAAACATATAGAGCAGACGAAGGGGAGATTACAAGGGGAAGAAGAACAGTATTTATCCAAAGACTTTTTACTGCTGTTAAATAGTAGGCATTTGTACATAGGGTATATGTTAAGCTTTTTAAAACCCATAAAATATGCTCCCCGACTTTTTGAAAAGACACAATTTCAGAAGAAACTGAACAAGTGTAAAGCCCAAAAACTATCTTATGAAAAAGGAGTAGTATGGGAAGAGGCAGCAGAATTTTATATTTCCTGTATTTGTGGATTAAGAGTATCAGCGCGGCGAAAAAAAACGGAAAGTGGTGAAATTGATATCAGCGTAGTGAACATATCCATGGATGAAGAACTGTGGAAGATGGGGGCTTTTCTCCTGGTGGAATGTAAGAACTGGGAAAAAAGAGTGGATGTTTCCGTAATAAGGCAGCTTGCCAATACAGCGAAGATAAAAGGACATCATACAATTTTACTCTTTGCATTTCATGGAATTACAGAAGATGCAAAGGAGTTGATAGATAAGGAAGCCATGGAAGGCAAATACATAATATGTTTTGATGGGGAAGAACTGGAACAACTGACAGATAATCAACAGTGTTATGATTTATTGATACGCAAGTACAAAGAGATAGAGAACAAAAGCTTATAGAGAAGGGACAAAATAAATGCACAATTACGACTTTTATAATATTTTTGCTTTTGCACCGTTTGAGTTTCAGCAATTTGCATGTGCAATGATCAGTATTCGGGAAGGAAAGGAATTTCAAAGATTTGGCGTTGGAAAAGACGGTGGAATCGACGGGCAATATGAAACGGAGAATGGAAATATTATATTGCAGGTCAAGAATACCAAAGCAACCGGGAAAGCACTTCTGACAATAGCGAGGAAAGAAAAAAAGAAGATAGAAGAATGCCAGTGCAAAAGATATATTATGGTTTTTTCGACACTGACAATTTCTCCGGGATTAAAAAAAGAGATAAAGAAACTTTTTCCGGATGTTCTAAGTACAAATGATATTTTATCGGCGGCGGATCTGAATGCCATGCTGGATGAAGAGAAGTATGAGCATTTGGAAAAAGAATATCCTCAATTATGGTTTGGAAATGGGACATTTTTAGAGGAAATGTTGTCTAGAAATACTATCAGTGAAATTGAAAAGTCAGGAAAAGTAAATGAAAAACGCAAGGAAATGGAGGAGACGGAGAAAAAATTTGTAGTTACGCAGAAATTTACACAGGCAGTAGAACTTCTCGAAGAAAATGGTGGACTTATTATTTCGGGAGATCCGGGAGTAGGAAAAACAACTCATGCTTATTGTCTGGCGTTATATTATCTAAAAGCAAAGGACTATAAACGATTTTATTTTGTAAAGTCTTTACATGAAATAGAGCGTATTATGGGGGAAAACAGTGAAGAAAACACGATAATTTTTTATGACGATTTTTGGGGACACAGTTCGTTCGAAGTGAACCATGTGGAACATAATAGCGATACTAGATTAATGGATATTTTTGCAGTGTTAAAAGGATATACGCACATACGACTTATTCTGACGACCAGAGAATTTGTACTACAACAAGGACTGCGGCATTACCCGGAATTGGAAAGTGAGGAACTGGCGCTTCGTAGATTATGTATTAACTTGGGAAGCTATACAAAAGCGGAAAAAGCAGAAATACTTTTTAAACACTTAGAGTATTCTACACTGGAATATAATTATATCAGGGCGATTTATAAACAGAGAGAAAAAATAATCGACTGTGAAGCTTATAGTCCCAGATCTGTTGATTACTATTTAAAGAGCCATCTAGTGGTGGAGAAACCCTCTGAATATGCAGAAAATTTTAGAAAATGCGTAAAAAATCCGCAGGAATATTATGAAAAGATATTTAAACAAATATCCTGTGGAGCAAGATGGATCTGCATATTACTCGCTTTGTCGGAGAATGAAATCCGAGTAAAATATGAATTAAAGTATGGATTTATGAAAATTGCAAATTTTCTACAGGAGAAAGTGGATAAGGAATGTTACGAGGATTACCTAAAGGAGTTAGACAGCACATTTACAAAAATGAAAGAAGATGATAACGAAATCGTTGTGGATTTTCTGAATTATTCTATTTGTGATTATATGAAAGAATATTTGAAGAAGAATATTGCAGCATACGAAGATATTCTAGTTAAAGGATTGACTTATTACAATCAATTGTTTTATTTGATTTCAGAGTTTTCTATTTCTGAAGAAAATCGTGATATAGTATTGAACATGATGATGGAAAAAAGGAAGAAAATGAAATTTTCTTATTTGGAAAATATGGATGTAGATTTTTATTATGAAGTGGAGGCACCGATAGATGCATATGATGAGCATAAAATTTGGCTACTATATCGATCTTATAAAATGTATGGACTACTGACATTGCGTGATTATTTATTCCATTATTGTGATGAACTTGTGGATAAGATGAGGAAAGAAACGATAACACGAGAAGAGATGCGAGGAGTTGTTAACCTTTTTTCGGAAATAATTGATTGCGGATATAAAGTTGATGTCAGAGAATTACTGGAACTATATTACAAAAACATAAAATGGATCATTGATATCGAAAATATGCAATACCTCAAAGTGATTTCGGAGGAAATTTATACTCAATTTGAAAAAGACCATTGGGAAGAAATAAAACAACGGATTGAGACATTGATTTATGAAGATATCGATTATTATATGGATGAGCCGTATTGGGATGCTAAAATAGAAGATATGATCTTAATGCTACCGGACTTGTTGGAATATTATGGAATACCTTATACACCGGAAGATGAAGAGGACATAAAGGAATATGCAGGATTTTATTCTCCACGGGACGACAAGAAATGGAAAGTATATAAAAAAGAACAAGTAGAAATTATTCGAACGATGAAGGAAAATCAATTGAAAGAAAAGGCGGCATATGAAGCTGTGGAAAAGGAAGGGAAGGATCGATTACAGCTAGAGGAATCATATTTAACCGGTTCTGAAATTAAGGAGATAGAACATGAAAATGGGGTAGATTATCGGAAATCATACATAACAAAGGGCAAGTTCACATACGAAGAATTTGTGCTGGTAATGGAATATTTACGAGGTATACCACAATTACCAAAAACAGAGGAAAGTTTCTATCTGGGCCTAACAAAATATCTGCTAGTGGACAGCAATAAAATTAGGTATCTTGAGATGCTGGCGAAAGAGTTGATAGATAAGCAGATGTATCCATTTTCTGCCCATACTTTAGAAAAATTAGAGAATGGTGTCAGAGAGAAAGTGGACGTGGAAGAATATGTGGAACGTGGCATATTAAAGTACAATGGAAAATGGTACGGTTTTTGGAATGATCGTTATATGTATTATTTGGCTTATTGGCATATGCAGGAACTGACCGGAGAAGAATTGCAAAAATATTATCAGAGTCTGGATTTTTGGGATAAGCTTTATGAAATGGAAGAATTACAAATTGGCTGGTTTAATTTTTTGCATGAAAAAGATGAAGAGAATCTTAGACAATATGTGGTAGTCCCAGTGTTAGAGGAGTACCTAAAAGATCTTGGAAATGGAGGAAGGGAAAAGAAAATAATAAAAATACTTGAAAATTTAGAACTTGAAATAAGTATTGATTATGAAAATGGTGAAAAAGGAAATCTAGAAAGTCTTAGTTGTAGAGATATACCTATTATAAGTGTATTTGAGTTTTTGAGCATAGACACAGTGGATGAACTATTAGATACTTGCACAATTGTATTAGAAGGACAGGCGCCGGAAACATCGGAAAAAGAAAAGATTGAGATTTACCTTCAGGATTTATTGCAAAGCAAAACTGGCATTAAAACCCTGAAACAATACGGATGTTTTGACGCAGCGGACAAAGTCTTACAAAAAATGGAACAGTTAATAAAAACGCAGGAGGGTTAACCCTCCTGCGTTCCCATCTTATCGGTAGTAGAGCGGATATGTTCTACTGCCGTTTTTACTTGTTCTGCGCAATCCAGGTTGTTCTGGCTCATGGTGTGCACCTGTTCGGCATTAGCTGTGACTTCTTCGGTTACAGCGGACAGATGGGAGATGTTTTCCATAATCTTATTATTGGATTCTGACAAGCCCAGAATGTGGTGATTTACTTCTTCCACCTGGGAAGCCAGTGCTTCCATATTTTTGTTCAGCTGTTCGAAAGTCTCGGAAGCAGCCAGGATCTTTTCACCTTGCTGTTCGGTAGCTTCAATGGAACCGTTGATAGTGTTGACTACCATGTTGGCATTGGTATTCAGATCGTTGGTAATCTTGGTGATCTCTTCGGTAAAACTCTTGGTCTGCTCTGCCAGCTGACGGATCTGCTGTGCTACAACGGCGAAACCGCGTCCGGCTTCACCGGCACGGGCACTTTCGATGGAAGCGTTCAGGGCTAAAAGATTTGTCTGACCGGAGATTGCCATGATGCTTCCGGCGATAGTTTCCACCTCTTTTGTCTTTTCCTGTAATTTTGCCATGGCGTCAGTGACGGAATGGTTGGTATCCTTGATCATGGCGGACTGCTGTTTTAAGGATTCCATAGCAGCCATGTTCTTACGGATGCTTTCGTTAGAATCCTCAGCAATCTGAACCATTTGCTCGGAGATATGACTGGTCTGCTCGATAGCATTCTGAATCGTACCGGTCATCTGGCTCTGCTCTTCGATGCTGGTGGCAGTCATATTGGTGGCAGAGGAGATCTCCTGCATACTGTTGGCTACAGATTCCGTAGTTTGTACCAGCTGGTTCATAAGATCTGTGGTTTTGGTGGTTTCCTGATGTACGGTCTGGGATACGTCCAGAACATTATCCAGTACTTCTTTTACATGGTTATGTTCTTCCCGGGAAGAACCGATGGCATCATTGTTAAATAATATAGCAATCTTACCGGTTTCCAAAATAATGATTCCAATCAGGAATACCAGCAGGGTAGAGCAGACGGCATTCACATCCTGACCGTAGATTCCCTTCGTAGCCTGAACGATCATGACGATCAGGTAGAGCACGAATAATCCCAAAGCGGTTTTCTTCAGAGATTTTTTCTCATAATAAGGAATCTGTAATATGAAAATGGCGATCAGCGCATAGTGAATGAAACTTGCATCTGTCTGTAAACCGACTAACAGATACTCAATGCCGATCTCGATGGTAGCGAAGACTTTTAATAGTCGTGTCGCCTTATTTCGAAGGTGTGTCACGGTATTTATCACACAGAAAACAGCGATCAGAATGGTATTTGCGTATGTAACAATGGGCGCAATGTTGTGAATTACCAGTTTCAACCACAGATAAAACAGGAATACGATCGCCAAAAGCGAAGTAGCGATAATATAGAACCGGTTCATTCTGATATTGCGTTCCGCGGTATCCGTATAACGATATTTATTATTTTCTTTCATATTCATAAGTTCCCTCCCTATTTTTATTGATGCTATTTTAAGTGTAACTGCTTTCGTCAATTTTTTCTACATTTTTATTCCATTTTGAAAAATTTTTTGAAAAAAATCATGGAAATAAAAAATGCAAATTGATACTGATTTTCAATACCAAATGCGCTATAATACTTCTGTTACAGCACAGAACATTAAGATGTTGAGATACGAAAGGATATAGAAGTGTTATGACACTGAAAGAATTGGCAATCGGCAAAAGCGCTGTGATCGAAACCGTCGGTGGTTCCGGCGAACTCAGACAGCATTTCCTGGATATGGGTATGATCCCGGGAGCGGAGGTGACGGTGGTAAAGCTGGCTCCGATGGGGGATCCCATGGAATTGCAGGTGCACGGCTATGAACTTACGTTACGGCTGGCGGAAGCGGATCAGATTGAGATCGCACCCATATCGAAGAGAACAAGAGAACATAAGGGGCTGGACCGGGTGACGGATGCGGAGCACCCGGGTTTAGGTGAGGATGGAAAATACCATTCGAAAAAAGACGAGAATCCTCTGCCGGAGGGAACGACACTAACGTTCGCCCTGGCGGGAAATCAGAACTGCGGCAAGACTACACTGTTCAATCAGCTCACCGGCTCGAATCAGCATGTGGGAAATTTCCCCGGAGTTACCGTAGACCGTAAGGACGGTTCCATCAAAGGGTATCCGGATACTTTGGTGACAGACCTGCCCGGTATTTATTCCATGTCCCCTTACAGCAGTGAAGAGATCGTATCCCGTAATTTTATCCTGTATGAGAAACCCAGAGCTATCATTAATATCGTGGATGCGACGAATATCGAGCGTAATCTGTATCTGACCATGCAGTTGTTGGAAATGAACATTCCCATGGTCGTAGCCCTGAACATGATGGATGAAGTCACCGGCAATCACGGCTCCATCGATGTGAACGCCATGGAAGCGTTCCTGGGAGTACCCGTAATCCCTATTTCCGCTGCGAAAAACGAAGGCGTGGACGAACTGATCCGCCATGCAGTCCATGTGGCAAAATATCAGGAACGGCCGCTGCGGCAGGATTTCTGCGATAAAAACGATCATGACGGTTCCGTACACCGCTGCATCCATGCGGTATGCCATCTGATTGAGGATCATGCGGAGACTGCGAAGCTGCCCCTGCGTTTTGCAGCCAACAAAGCCATTGAAGGAGACCATCTGATCCTGGAGAAGCTGCAGCTGGATGAAAATGAAAAAGAAATGCTGGAGCACATTGTCTGCCAGATGGAGGCGGAGCGTGGTGTGGACAGAAGTGCAGCCATTGCCGATATGCGTTTTGATTTTATCGAGAGATTATGTGAGCAGATAGTAGTAAAACCCAAAGAAAGTAAGGAACGGATTCGCAGTGAGAAGATCGACCGGATCCTCACCGGAAAATATACGGCAATTCCCTGTTTTATCCTGATCATGTTGCTGGTATTCTATCTGACTTTCAATGTCATCGGAGCATGGCTCCAGGGACTGCTGGAACTGGGAATCGGAAAATTGACGGAGATCACCGATGCGGCATTGACGGCAGCTCATGTCAACAGTGCGGTCCAAAGCCTTGTAATAGACGGTATCTTTACCGGCGTGGGCAGTGTACTGAGTTTCCTGCCCATCGTGGTCACTCTGTTTTTCTTCCTGTCTCTGATGGAGGACAGCGGCTATATTGCCCGTGTGGCGTTTGTTATGGATAAGCTGCTTCGAAAGATCGGTCTGTCCGGACGAAGCATTGTGCCGATGCTGATCGGGTTCGGATGTACGGTCCCGGCAGTCATGGCCACGAGAACACTGACCAGTGAGAGAGATCGTAAGATGACGATCCTGCTGACACCGTTTATGAGCTGTTCTGCAAAATTACCGATCTATTCGTTCTTCGTGAGCGTATTTTTCCCGGGAAAAGGCGGACTGATCATGTCGGCATTGTATCTGTTTGGTATCCTGATGGGAATTCTGGTAGCATTTTTATACCGGGGCACGTTGTTCCAGGGAGAACCGGTGCCCTTTGTAATGGAACTGCCGAACTACCGTCTGCCGGGAGCCAAAAATGTAGGGCAGCTGTTGTGGGAAAAGGCAAAAGACTTTTTGCAGAAAGCATTCACGGTGATCTTCATCGCTACCATCGTGGTATGGTTCCTGCAGAGCTTTGACCTGAAACTGAATCTCGTTGAGGATTCGGCAAACAGTATGCTGGCTATGGTATCCGGTCTGCTGGTACCGCTGTTTCGACCGCTCGGCCTGGGTGACTGGCGGATCTGTACCTCTCTGATCAGCGGATTCATGGCAAAAGAAAGTGTGGTAGCAACCCTGGAAGTATTGTTTGGCAGCAGCATTGCCACCGTACTTACCCCGCTGGCAGCCGCGTCGTTACTGGTATTCAGTCTGCTGTATACTCCCTGCGTGGCAGCCATCGCTTCTGTCCGCAGAGAACTGGGTGGAAAATGGGCCATTGCTGTGGTACTCTGGCAGTGTTTTGTGGCATGGGTGGCAGCCTTTTTAGTACATGGAATCGGAATGCTTCTGGGATGAAAATTCCTCGATAAGCGAATATTGGATAGAAGTGTGGGAGTGCGCAGCACGAAACAATTCGTAGGAATTAAAGGTGGGACTTTTGCCCCTGACATTCATATATAATAGAAAACCTGCAGGGGATTATTCCTCCTGCAGGTATTTTATTACGCATTTCAATTCCGGTGAGATCCATTTGTTCCTATGATATAAAAGCTGCCGCCAGATATCCGGATGAATCTCTGTCATGGGGAGACTGACGAGATTTCCGTTTGTCAGATCTTCCGCTATCACGAACTCCGGCAGATAGGAGATGCCGAGACCCTGACACAGAAGATTGCGGATCAGCTGGGTATCGCCCACCTCCATGATGGGCATTGTCTCCTTACCGTTTTGGGAGAGCAGATCATCCAGAGCAGCCCGGTAACTCATGTTTTTCTCTGTCAGGATCAGCGGATATTCCAGAATCTGTTCCAGGGTTACCTGAGTCTGTCCGGTTAAGGGATGACCGGCACCGGTGACGAAGTGAATATCCACCGGAGCCTCGAAAGCGGTCACATAATTGTGATTAAAAATACGGCGGTCCAGCGTGTATACAATGTCCACCTGATTCTGTCCCAGCATCTGGAACATTTCATCGGTACTGGTAGCGACGATCTTCAACCGGATCCCGGGATATTTTTCATGAAAATCCTTAAAACGACTGTGAAATTCCCAACTGGCCAGGGACTCTGCAATGGCGATCCGCACCAGACCCTCCGGAGCGGTATTGCCGCTGATGTGGGTGGCTTCAGCAGCGAGACGCAGGATCTGCTGGGCCAGGGGCAGCAGCTTCTCCCCCTCATTGGTCAGGGTTACGGTATGCCCGATCCGTTCAAACAGAGGGATGGACAGCTCCTTTTCCAGTTGTTTGATCTGAAAGGATACGGTGGACTGGGTATAACCCAGACGTCCGGCCGCCAGAGTAAAACTCTTCAGTTCGTTCACCATAACAAAGGTTTCGAGATTTTTGACATCCATAGAGTAGATACACTTTCTGTATTGTAAATTCAATTCTTCGATCAATACAATGCAAATAATTTGTTTTTCAAATATTTAAGAAAATTATATAATGAGAAAATAGGACTGTCAATGTGAAAAGATGGCGAAAATGTGGGAAAACAGCAAAAATATATGCCGTATCCCGTGTTTAGAATAAGTAGTTTTGGGAAGGATCAGAGGTATGGAAAACAGAGAGAGACTGGGGAGTCGTTTGGGATTTATCATGCTGTCGGCGGGGTGTGCCATCGGCTGCGGAAATGTGTGGAAATTCCCGTGGATGTGCGGGCAGAACGGTGGCGGAAGCTTCATGCTGATCTACGTGATCTGCCTGATCGTGCTGGGCCTGCCCACCATGATCATGGAATTCTCCGTGGGGCGCGCGGCGCAGACGAGCCCCCTCTATATGTATCGGAAATTATCCGGCGGCAGGGGCAAATGGAATCTGTGGGGCATCGTCTGTCTCATCGGAAACATTGCGCTGATCGCTTTCTATGCGGTTGTGTCCGGATGGATCCTCTATTATTTTGTAAAATTTCTGACAGGGCAGAATCAGGATTTCGGTTTTGAAAAAATGATCACGACGCCCTCGGTGAATGTGACATATCTGTTAGTCACTTTGCTGATCGCTTTTGCCATTTTAAGCTTCCATCTGCAGGGTGGGCTGGAACGTATTACCAAATATATGATGTTGGCATTGATCGTGCTGATGCTGGTGCTGGCGGTGCACAGCTTTACACTTCCGGGAGCAGGAGAGGGATTGAGCTTCTATCTGATCCCACATTTCTCCAAAATTACCGGTTCTGTGGTGGTGGGTGCCATGAATCAGGCATTTTTCACCTTGTCCGTGGGAATGGGCGGTATGGCGATCTTCGGAAGCTATATCGGCAAGGACCGTTCTCTCATGGGTGAGTCTATCCATATTATTATCCTGGATACACTGGTGGCAGTGATCGCCGGTATCATTATATTTCCGGCATGCTTCACTTATGATGTGGAAGTGACGGCGGGTCCCAGTCTTCTGTTCGATACCATGGCGACCGTATTTAACAACATGGCAGGCGGCAGATGGTGGGGAACTTTATTTTTCCTGTTCATGGTGTTCGCAGCCATGTCCACAGTGCTGGGTGTGTGTGAAAATATTCTGGCCATGGTCCGGGAACTGACCGGATGGTCCAGACCGGCAGGGTGTGTAGCGTGTGGTGTCGGATGTTTCCTGTTGGCTCTGACGACAGCACTGGGCTTCAGTGTATTTCATTTTCAGCCGTTTGCAGCGGGGACGACCTGGCTCGATTTCTGGGATTTCCTGGTGTCGAATAACATCATGCCCATAGGTTCGATCCTGCTGGCAGTATTTTGTTGTTATAAGGTCGGCTGGGGCTGGGACAAATTCCTGGAGGAAGCAAATGCCGGCAAGGGCTTAAAGGTCCAGCCGTGGATGAAGCCGGTGTTCAAATATTTTGTGCCGGCGGCAGTGTTGTTCATCTATGTGTACGGAATGGTAAATTTCGCTTGGAAATAGGAGAAATGAGATCAAGATAGGAAGAGACAAACGACGGTGGGGTGAGAACTCTGCCGTTTTTGTGTATAGGATGAGCAGGGAAGCGGTTGCACCGAGACTCAAAATTGGGTAGTATGTAATTATTCAGAGGTGGTTTTGTGAATAGGGTTCTGAATAGTTATGGCAGTATAAAGAATAGAAGCAGGAGGCACTATGACAGAGCAGGAGATCCGGACGATATTACGCAGACAAAGAGAATATTTTGCTACGGGAGCCACACTTTCCCGGGAATTCCGGGCAGAACAGCTGGGAAAGTTAAAGGCATCCCTGCAGCGCCATGAAACAGAATTGAACGATGCACTGCAACAGGATCTTGGGAAAAGCCGGATGGAAAGCTACATGTGCGAGATCGGATTGACTCTGTCGGAACTGACCTGGATGCAGAAACACCTGCGGGGACTGATGCGGGAAAAGAGAGTGCCGACACCGTTATCGCAGTTCGCGGCGAGGAGCTTCCGGTCTCCGTCACCCTATGGCACCGTGCTGATCATGAGTCCATGGAATTATCCGGTGCTATTGACGCTGGATCCGTTGATCGATGCTATTGCCGCAGGGAATACCGCAGTGGTAAAACCCAGTGCCTATGCTCCGGCGACGGCAGCAGTGTTAAAAATGATTTTGGAAGAATGCTTCCAGGCGGAATATGTGGCGGTGATCACCGGCGGCAGAGCAGAGAATCAGGCATTGTTACAGCAGCGGTTTGATATGATATTTTTCACTGGAGGCAAGACCGTGGGACGGGAGGTGCTGAGAAGTGCTGCGGAATATCTGACCCCGGTGACGCTGGAGCTGGGCGGGAAAAGTCCCTGTATCGTGGATGCTACGGCGAAGCTTCCGCTGGCGGCGAGGAGGATCGTATTCGGAAAATATCTAAACTGCGGGCAGACCTGTGTGGCACCGGATTATGTGTTGTGTGATGTCAGGATCCGCGACCGATTGGTGGGAGCTATCCGGGCGGAGATCTCGAGACAGTTTGGAGAAAATCCCCTGCAGAATCCGGATTATGGGAAAATCATTAACGAAAAGCATTTTCACAGACTGCTGGGATTGATGGATGCGGAAAAAATCGTCTGCGGCGGACAGTACGACGAGAAGACGTTGCGCATTGCGCCTACGGTGATGACGGATGTGGACTGGTCGGATGCCGTGATGGGAGAAGAGATCTTCGGACCGATCCTGCCGGTGGTGACTTATAATGCGTATGATACAGAGAAAAGTATTGCACAAAATGATTTTAGCGGGGAGGTTTCTGGAACCCAAGCCGCCGCGGGAGATTTTGTGGATTGGGCGATCCGTTGTGTGGAGGAACATCCTCATCCGCTGGCGCTGTATTTCTTCAGTGAAGATAAAAAAGCCCAGAGACGGATCCTGGATCACTGCCATTTTGGCGGCGGCTGCATCAACGACACCATCATTCATCTCGCCACCAGTGCCATGCCCTTCGGAGGTGTGGGCGAGAGCGGCATGGGCGGGTATCACGGCCGCACCGGATTCGAGACCTTCAGCCATTATCGGAGTATCGTGGACAAAAAGACATGGATGGATCTGCCGATACGGTACCAGAGGTATGATGAGAAAAAAGAGAAGCTGTTGCGGCGGTTTTTGAAGTAACGTCCTGAAAAGTGTGAGATGGCACGAGATTACATCCTGAAAAGTGTAGTGTATAGCCTAAATTACGTCCTGAAAAATGTAATAGCAGGATATTTACGTGAAATAATATCGAAATCGAGAAGGAAAGAAGGTAATCACATGAACTTTAACAAACAAAAATGCATTACGGCAGTGATTTTGCTGTTGGTCGCTATTCTATCCATAACCGTTATCGGAAAATACGCCTCCGCCCCGGAAAATCACCAGAAAACCATAGCCTCTCTGGATGAGAAAAAACAGACTGTCATGGAGCTGACGGCGGCATCCACGGTGACTTCGGCGCTGATCACCTTGCTTCCGGGCGACACGGCAACACCCATCGCGGAGAAAATGGCAGATGTCAGCGGATACCTGCTGGTGGTCCTTTGCGCTATCTATCTGGAAAAATATCTCGTGACGATTACCGGCTATGTGGCATTTACCTACCTGATTCCGATTGCCTGTGGCTTGTGGATGCTCAACCTGATCTTTGCAAATGCTACCGTGCGAAAACTGGCAGCAAAACTGGCGGTGTTCGGTTTGGCAATCTCCCTCGTGGTTCCCGCCAGTGTGAAGATCTCCGACCTCATCGGTGACACCTATCAGGCCCAGATCGAAGCAACCATTGAAGATGCCGAGAACACACAGAGCATATTGGAAAACAGTGGCGTGGTGGATGATACCAATGCGACGGAAACAACCGGAACCGGAACAACAGAAGCTTCTGAAACTGTTATAGGTAATGTGCAGGAGAAGGAAAACAATAACTCCGGATCTGTCTCAAACATTTTCGACTGGGCAAAAGATGCCATTTCCAGCGCTAAAGATTCGGTGGCAAATGTTGTGGAAAATGTGACGATTTCTACCGAAGATCTGGTACAGAAGGTGGAGAATTCCCTCAATCACTTTATCGAGGCGGTTGCCGTGATGATCATTACTTCCTGCGTGATCCCGATGCTGGTACTGTTGTTGTTTTTCTGGATGGTGAAGATCGTGCTGGATGTGGATCTGAGCGGGGTGAAGATTAAGGGGATGCTGCCGGAACATAAGGGATAGTTGATTCAATTATATCATTTTTCAACAAATGATATAATTAAACTAAAAATGATTAAATTAAAAGAAATAAAAAAGGCACTTGACATAGTTGCACAACACCTTAACTTATTATGGGAGGTGCATATGATGGCACGAATTAATTTGTCAATTGATGATGACTTGTTTGATTTGTTGAAAGATGATGCAGATGGACACAACTGTACGGTGAATGTTTATCTTGTAAGGAGAGAATTGTTTGTAGGTGGGGTGATTGGACTGGCGGAGAGAACAGGAAAATCGTAACAAGCATATGAAAAGAATAATTTAATATGAGATGGGACACCGGTTGGAGAGATCTGACCGGTGTTTTTGTTTATAAAGTTGGTTATGGCTGAATTGTTACTTGAAGATTGCAATTGTCAATTTTTCTAATTGAGAAAATTGCTAAAAGTTGATATAATATTTCTAATAGTGAGCATAAAGTGTTTGTTGAAATCGGAGGAACTAAATGATTGTTAATTACGATAAATTATGGGGTATCTTAAAAGAGAGAAACATGAAGAAAACAGAGCTTATTAAGAAGGCAAAAATTAGTACCAATGCCATGGCGAAGCTTGGTAAAAATGAGGATGTCCGAGTGGAAATACTGATTAAGATATGCAAAGCTCTGGATTGTAAAATAGACGATATTGTTGAATATTAGAGGATATTGAGGGAGAAGAGTTAAGCATCTGGTAAAAATTATTTTTGCATATTAACTTCCGATAATAGAAAATTATGGATTCAATTTTCACTCAATTCTCAGTCAATGAGAGTTGGGTGGATTTTTTATATCCTATACTTACAAAACAAATCGCCCACAGGGCAGAAAGGCAGGTACAGGATATGTACAACAACAATTTTACGGAAGAGCCGGTTGTCATCGGTATCGACCATGGTTTCTCGTTAATCAAGACCAGAAATCACATTTTCAGCAACGGAGTAAGCAGATGCAATGGCAAGCCGCCGGTGGTAGAGAACAGTCTCTGTTACAATGGCAGCTATTATTGTGTGGTAGGGGAGAGAAAGCCGGTTGTTACTGACAAGACGGCAGATGAAGATTTCTTCCTGCTTACACTGGATGCAGTTGTTGGAGATTTCCTGAGCAGCCTGTATGGAGATATGTAAGTTATTTCTAAGGGTATCGTCAAGTCTGACAAAGTGGCGACAGCAATTCTGCAAAAGCAGTTTGCTGTACGACTACTTGTCGGACGGTAGTAATAAAAGCGAGTGGGATATTTCATATGTAACTGGGGCTTGGGGATGTTAAGTCCCCAACAAGTTTTGCCCGTTGTGTGTACACAGGGCGAAACTTGCTCTATATCCCGCGAAGTATGCTGAAGCGTATTTGAGCATATAGATAAAATCCATTTGCGAGTAGTCTGCATCAATTAATCTGTCCAAAAGGATGGCAGCTATACTATGAAAATCAATTCTAGTATGTAGCTCCCAATTGTATGTGAACTTCCAATAGTGAGTGCAGCTAAAGAAAAAACGCTAGGTTTCATAGGCTGAAAATCCTTGAAAATATGGGGAAAACCTGCATTTTGTATTGCAAAAGTGCAGGTTTTTTGGAGGCTTCCACCATTATGCCAGAAGCCTCACTAAAAATGATTAAATTAAAAGAACTTTAAATACCTTTACATTGAACTACAAGGATGCTATTATTTATAGACAATCGAGGAACTGTTCGAGGTGGAAAATTTCGTACCCGTCCACACGCCGCTGGCTTGACAGGGAAAACCCGAGAGATGCAGGAGAATGGTACGCCTGCCGGACAGTTTCTATAGATTGTGATACTTTCTTATATTATTCTATTTTATGTCTGATATCGTACAACATGCTGATAATTACGATATCTTATAAAGTCAGTTTTAACAGAATCGTTTTATATTTCCTGTGTAACAATTTAAATTTTTAATGCTATAAATGACACATAATCATTTGTGTAAAATTGTGTATTTTACTATTGATTTTGTGTAAAATTGTGTATAATATAAAAGAAGAGAAGAATGCATCCACGAAAGAAAACAATTAAAGAATTGGAAAAGAATGGTTTTATTTTTAAAAGACACGGAGCAAGTCATGATTTATATTTCCACCCGGATACCAAACAGACAATTCCGGTAAAACGTCATGATTTTAATGAAAATGATATGCGTTATATTTTGAAAGAAGTAAATATCGAGGGAGGTAAATGATATGCAATACACATATACTGCTGTTATTACAGAAAAAGACGGCACGTTCTATGCGAAGGTTCCGGATGTGGACGGATGTATTACAACAGCAGCAACGTTGACAGAAGCAATTACCCTTATTACAGATGCATTGAATCTTTGCCTCGTGGGGCTGGAAGATGAGGAAATTACACCAAATGAACCTACGCCGCAGGCAGAGATCCCTCATTTACCGACAGATATTCTTACGATCATACAGGCAGATACGATTAAATATCGCAGTATGACTGACACCAAAGCGGTTCGAAAAAATGTCTCGCTTCCGGCATGGATGTCCAAACTTGCCGATAAACGTGGAATCAACTGCTCAAAAGTATTGCAGGAAGCACTTACTACCAAACTTTTATAAAATCAGTATTTTTACAAAGGAGGTCCCCTATGTCCCAACCCATCCAATCCGAAGCCCATCTCACGACCTTTGAAGCCATCAGCATGATCGTCGGTAACAGCATTGGCACGGGCATCATCGCCGTTCCGTATCTTGCCACGAAGAATAGCATGCTGGATGTCGTGTGGATGGTATTGATCGCTTATTGTGTGAACGTGATCCTGCACCTGATCATTGCCGAGCTGTCTTACAATAACGGTGGCGTTCAACTGGTGAAAAGCTTTGAAGGAGAGCTGTTTCATGGGAAAATGAAGCAGATCTTCAGTTGGAGCGTATTTATTGTCTATGGGCTGGCAATTATGATCGGTGTCAGCGGCAATATCAACGGCGGAGCACAGATTTTCGTGAACTGGTTCGGAATGCCTTTCGTGGCGGCGCAGGTTTTGTACTATGTGATCGCCGGAGTTGTGGTGTTTATCGGCATGAAAGCCGTAGGCATCGCGCAGAAGTACGCCGTCATTGTCCTCATGGGAATTGTGGCAGTGATGACGATAGGCACATTTATGCATCCGCTGAATTTTTTGCAACGGGCAGAGTTCCACTGGAATAATCTGCTGGCGCTGTACAGCATGGTGGTATTCGCCACATCTGCCAATCAGGCAGTGATCCAGGTGGTGAAAGGTCTGGATGGCAACGCGAAACAGATCCGCCGCTCCATCTTCATCGGTTTTGGGCTTTCCTCAGTGTTTGTCCTGATCGTGACGGGCACGGTTCTCCTGGGAACCAAGGGAGCGCTGGAAAAAGAACTGGCATACATGCAGTTGGGAGAGAGCATCGGTACCTGGGCAATGATCTTGGCAGGCGTATTTTCCCTGTTTGCTTTACTTACCACGTTCTGGAGCAATACTCTCGCTCTCCGCGATGTGGTTCATGAGCAGATCGGCAGCGGCAACCGCATCAGCTGGCTGATCGCCACAGTCCCCTGCATTCTGTTTGCGGTGTTTGGCGTGAACAGCTTTATCGTTTTGACCCGGATCATGAGTGGCGTTGTGGTACTGGTGAGCATCATGCTGGTGCTGACCTATGGAAAGTCCAGGAAAAAAGCCGGCAGTAGTCCTATCTGCGGCGTGATCGGCACAGTGCCGTTTCAGGTGCTGATGGTGCTGTCTACGCTGCTGTCTGCAATCGGTGCATTGATCCCATTGAGCTGATTTCAGGAAAAACCTCAAATACAATAGTGAAACAGATTATGTGACAGAAAAGAGATTCCTATGTATACCTCTCAAAATTTTCAAATTCGGGACGAAGAGACTTTTTCCCTTCGCATCCCGACGGACAGAGACTATAAAATATTGCAGCTGACAGACCTGCACCTTGGTTTCGGCATGTTTTCCCGGAAAAAGGACAGACTGGCGCTGGCATCGGTGACGGAGCTGATCCGCCGGACGGGACCGGATCTGATCGTCCTGACCGGAGATTCTGTTTTCCCGTTTTTCCCGAAAAGCGGTACCATGAACAACCGAAAGCAGGCAGAAAAACTGCTGGCATTTCTGGATGGTTTTCAGATTCCCTATACTCTGGTCTTTGGTAACCATGACTGTGAAATGGGCTCCACCTGCAATAAGGAACAGCTGGCGGAGATTTTCACTACGGGAAAATATGCCGTTTTTACCAAAGGAAGATATGAGCACAGTCCTCAGAATCCCATTACCGGCGTCGGGAATTTTGTAGTAGACCTCACAGATGATCAGGGAAAACTGTTACTTCCGCTGATTCTGCTGGATTCTAACATGTATGGCGACGGCTGGTTTTTCAGCGGTTTCGACTGCATTCATGAGGACCAGACGGACTGGTGCATGGAGAAATTGAACGAGAGAAAAGTACCGGCTATGGCATTTTTCCACATGCCGCCCGCGGAGTTCAAGGAAGCCTACGAGAAGATGAAGCTAGGCGATCACACTGTGATCTATGAACACGGCAGTATCGGAGAAAAGGATGAGTATTTCGGAATATCGAACCGACCACCTCATTTTTTCGAAAAAGCGGTGGATAATGGCTGGCTGAAATGGATCTTCTGTGGACACGATCATCTGAATACGTTGTCACTGACCTATAAAGGTATCCGCATGACTTACGGAATGTCCATTGATTATCTGGGATATTCCGGCATCGCGAAGCAATATATCCAGCGGGGAGCCACGCTGATCACGCGTAAGACAGACGGGAACATAGACATCACTATGGTACCGTTGACAGCAGTTGTTTCGACACGAGTAAGGGGAGCCTGATGAAAGGCTCCCCCGATTTGTACGAGAATGATTAGTAATTGATACCGCTGATGCCGAGTACTCCGTTCTGGACATTGAAGGTGATGTTAGGACCGTCGCCGGTGCTGTAGAGGGTGAAGCCTGCCATGCTGGGGCTTAATTCGGACAGATCAGCATTAGCCATAGAGTCTTTCAGTTCAGGGGTGAAGATTTTGTCTGCACCTAAGGCAATCAGATCTTCCCTGGTTTCGATCACACTGCCATCGCCCAGAGCAACATAGACCGGATAATTGACCAGATCAGCGAGAGCATTCAGGTCTTCAGCGGCTACGGCATCCTGGATCTTTTTAGCGAAAGCGGTAGCATCCTCTGTGGGAACTGCAAAGTTGTCTTCATAGGCTCCTTCTGCCGTAGAGGTGCTTTCGGTGGATGCGGTTTCAGTATTGGCTTCTGTATTGCTTTCTGTAACCTGGCTTTCGGAAGCTACGGTGCTTTCCGCAGAGGTAGCAGCTCCGTTTCCGTCACTGCCGCAGGCAGCAAAAGATAATACCATAACAGTAGTTAAAAGTGCACAGATAAATTTGTTTTTCATAATAAAACTCCTTTCGTAATAAAACCATTTTTTACAGGTCTCTGATGATTAGACTGTACAGTCTTCAAAAAAGTTGCATAAGAAATAAATTTTTTTTAAAATATCAAAAACATCCACCCAAAAGAAAAACCTTCTGTTAAAATGTAAAAATAAGACAGATGAAAACAATAGAATAGGAAACTACCATGGAACCATATTACTATCAGAAAATGAACAAGCCCCAGCAGGCCGCCTATCACGCCATGCAGCAGGGAGTTCTGACGCTGGCAGATGAGATTCAGCTGCCTCGGATCCCGGCGGAGGAACTGTATGACGTATTTTTCCGGCTGCGGCTGGATCACCCGGAGATTTTCTGGGTGGTGAGCTATCGGTACAAATATTATCAGGACTCCCCCAATATCATCTTCGTTCCGGAGTATCTGTTTGAGAAAAATAAGATTCGTGAGCATCAGAAAGCCATGCAGTCCCGGGTGGAAAAGCTGGCAAGACCTGCCGCAAAGCTCACGGAATGGGAAAAAGAGAAGTACATTCATGATTTTATCTGTGAAAACATCACTTACGATAAGCTGAAAAAGCCTTATTCCCATGAGATTATCGGACCGCTGGGACAGGGGGTAGGCGTCTGCGAGGGTATTGCTAAATCGGTGAAAGTGCTATGTGATGCGCTGGGTGTGTGGTGCGTCATCGCCATTTGCGGCAACAATCCGGAGAAAGGGATCAAGTACCGTCACACCTGGAATATTGTGCGGATCGGTGGGCAGTATTACCATCTGGATGCCACCTTTGACAATACGCTGGGAAAACATCAGGGCAATACGGCGGAAACCGGAGAGAACCGTTACGATTACTTCAATCTGGGAGACAAGGCGGTATTCCGGGATCATGAGCCTCTGATCGCTCCGGCACCCGGATGCCCGGACAATGATCATTTTTATTATAAGGAGAAAAAACTTTCCTTCACGAAAATGGAAGAAGTATATAAAAGAGCACAGCAGACGGCAAAGAAAGGCCGGACCATGACATTCCAGTGGAGGGG
>OIZO01000225.1_pt1 | contig 41434 bp, 77 predicted proteins | sample 1588551 | NCBI WGS metagenome assembly OIZO01 (sample SAMN03283271) | human gut metagenome | biome: human-associated habitat; material: feces | host: Homo sapiens | place: Peru | collected 2012 | reverse complement strand
TCGTCATCCTCCAGCATCGCGAAATCGGATGCGGGGGCGCTGGCGGGAGCGGAGTAGCTGCCAAAAGTGGGAATATCATAGCCTGCAGCTGTAGCAACTGGTTTGTTTTTCAGCGGCTTATCTTTGGGGATCGTAAAAGATCCATCCTCAACAGCATCCACGCTGATTGCCCGGAAGGGCCGTGTAGCCCATCCTGTTTTCCCTTCGTACTCCCATTCCTCATTGCGGAATAGGATACCGATTTCCTTCTTTTTAAGAGACCGCTCGTCCCAGTCCCAGGTGTAGCCCCGGTTGGATTCTTCTACGGCAGTAATAAAGCCTTTCAGAATGGATTTTGTCCATTCGTCCTTGTCGCTCCCATCATCTTTGGGGAGCCAGAGCCGGAGTACGCCTTTCCATTTTTTATCCTCCCGCTGATTCTGGCGGAAATCTTCTTCATAAAATCCTGCCCACTCACCGGCGGAGATATCAAATCCAACACACAGCTGGTCGCCGTAGCTGTTATTCTGGATATTCGCCTGTACGATTGTGCAAATATAAGCACCTACGGGCAGTTTCTGGCGGTCAGAAAACGGCTGGACATTGTCCCAATTACTCGGTCTGTTGATCATTTTTTATCGTTTCCTTTCTTGTTGAGATCATAATATTCCCGGATGGTGTTATCTACGGCTTTCAAATCATTATCGATTTCAGCCGGAAACATATCCATCGGAGATTTACAGGTGTTTGTTCCGTCGCTCTGGGTCTCAAAAATGTGCTTTTTACCGTCCGTGTAGCACAACAGAACAATGGAAAACAGGCCCTCCAGGGTAAGCTGGTTGTCCAGCATCTTGCCCAGAGTCTTTGCCCTGGTCTTGCCGGTGTTGCTGTCCTGGTCCGTATGGTGGAGGAAGTATACGATCACGTCCGGCGGGGTCTGGGCGATGACAAATTGGACCAGATTGTAAAAATGCAGGGCCATATCGGTATATTTGCCGTAGCCGGTCTCCTTGGCCTTGGCGAAGGATTCAAAGCACATCAGGTATTGGCTGTCATCAATAACAAATGCTTTCTTTGGGCTGTTTTTGATGGCCCCCATGATCCTGCCATAGTCGCAGGTGTTGGCAATCGGCAATTTCTTACGGAAGGGGAGAGGCTTACCGGCCACGTTGATAATACTTACATCGGCAGGCTCAAAATTCCGCAGGCTGGCGGATTTACCGCTTCCGGATTCGCCCAACACAAGTGCTGGAATGCCCATTTAAATTCCCTCCTTATCCTTCACCCACAGGCCGGTTTCTTCCGGCCTGTGCACTCTTGCGTCCATGTAGATTTCCTCGTCCATCAGCGTATCCTCAGGCTCTCGCCCCGGTCACCTAGGACGGCAAAAGGCAGCTCATTTCCGGCTTCCAGGTATTCCCGGATGCGCTTTGTATCCGGGTCACCGGGTTTCAGCCAGTCCGCCGGGACGGTATCCAGGAAGTCCACAGGCTTTGCACCGCCGTTTTTCTGGATGTTGAAGGAGAACAGCGCAGTCTTAAATTTCGTCCGCCCTGTGGCTTTCATGGAGTCGTAGAGGCCTTGCTTCATCCAGTCCCGGCGCTTTTGAATAGAGGCTTTCCGCTCCTGGAGCCGTTTGATTTCGGCATCGATCTGGGCAGCATCTCCGTCCATGCTCTTGATGATCTGGGCGTACCGGTCAGCCTTGGTGTCCATGTCGGCCTCAATCATCTCGATAGTGTCGTAGACTGCTTCCTCCGGGATTTCCGGATCAAGAAGCATCTCAAACACGTTTTCCCACTCCTGGGACATTTCGTACAGTGAAAGTTGCATGTTGACAAATCCTTTCTTAACTGGTAAAATACCAGTGTTATCTAATTCCTTTCTGCGTGCCGCTCCTGGGTCTGATCCGCCCAGGGGCGGCTTTTTATAGCAGCTCAGCAGTTTCAACGCCTAGTGCCTCAGCAATCCGGCCAAGCAGGGACAAGGACGGTTCTTTCACGCCTGCCTCCACCCGGGCGATCATGGTCTGCCCAACAAGCACCTTTTCGCCAAGCTCCGTCTGAGTCATCCCGGCAGCTTCTCGCAGGGCCTTCATTTTCTTGTAGTTCATAAATTTCACCTCACAGATAAATTTCATCTTCTACGCCGTGGATTTCGGCGGAACTTACCAGGTCGCCTTTGCAGTCGTTGCAAATGGTCAGAACCGTTTGCCCCATTCCCAGGGAAAACTTTACCTCGCCCACCCGGATCAGGCCGCCGCAGCAATCGCACTTGATAGCATCCCGGTCCGCCGCTGCCTCTCTGGCCTCCGCCTGGGCGGTTGCATCGTAACAATACGGGATCATACTAGTAGCCTCCTCAAATCGCTCTGGCAGTCTCAGCCACGGCCCCGGCCAGGGCTACGCCGGCGACCATTGTGGCGTACCCTGTGTGTATCGCCCCGGTCCCGCCCAGGATTGCCGCAGCTCCGGCCAGCATCGCCGTTCCCGTCGCCACGATCACGCTCTCCCGGCTGGGACCTGTCCAGGTTGGGGACGTCCTGGTAGGGCGGCGGTTGGCTTTGCAGGCCATACTCACCGCCTGGTCCATTTCCAGTTCATACCGCCGGTCACTCTGGCGGCGGCTGATCCGCTCTTGCATTGCCCGGATTTCCTCCGGGGTTGCGTCCTTGATGCTCATGTTATCCAATCCTTTCCACTTTTCTTGCTGGCGGGGGACGGAGCTGAACCGTCCATCCCTGGGTGTGAAAGCCCCGGCATCAACCGTGCCCGCCATATGTCCTGGATTGCCCGCCCGGTCGGAGCCGTCTTTCCGGCTGCCAACAAAAAATTTAGGAGGTCCGGGGCCGTCCAGCTCTCCGGTGGTGGGCATTTGGGAATCGAACCCAACGCATCGAATGCGGCTACCAGTTACGCCCATGTGTGGCGGGTTTACGGCACCCGCCGGGCCACTTTTTTTTCATAGCTCTGCTTCGCCGAGCATTGCCTTTGCATCGCCTAGCGGAGTTGGGAATTGCTCTGCTATGAGCTGCCTTGCCTTTGCCGAGCTTTGCCAAGCCTCGCCTTTGCCGTGCTTTGCACTGCTCTGCCTTGCTACGCCTTCGCTACGCTAGGCTAGTCTTTGCCTTAGCCAATTACTTCATAGGTAAACCGGCCCTTGCCGGAGTTGCGCCACTGCCCGATGCCCCGGAGTACGCCGTAATCCAGGCATTCCTTGGCAAGCTCAAGCATATCCTTTGTCAGAGCCGTGACGGTAAGTTCTACTGTTGTCCCGGCAGGTGCGGCCTCGCTGGTGCTGAGGGCGACACGCTCGCCCTGGGCCGTCTGCGCTCTCAGGGGGCGGGAACAGGTGGACAGGGGAGATGGCATACCCAGTGGAATCATCCGGGGGAAAACAAACAACAGACCGTCAATCTCCTTTTTGTAAGCCTTGACCTTGCTTGCCTTGCTTCCAGGAACCTTCCGCAGGGCGGCGGTGCTATCCTTAAAAAAGCCCTTCACCTGATAGTCAAACAGGATAGGCCGTCCATCTTCGTTCCGGGGGAACACCGTCATACTCTTCTCCAGGGCGGCGTCTACACCGATAGCCGCTACCTCCTCCTCGATGCTCTCAGCATCCGGGGCCTTGGAGGCGATGTACTCCCGGTGAATGTCCGGGTTTGCGCTGGCCGTTCCCAGGACCTCCTCCAGGAACTTGATTTTGACTTTCATTTCATACTTTTCCATGTTATCTGTTTCCTTTCTTGCTTTCGGCTTTTAGATTGTAATTGACCGGGCGAAGGCCTTGATCTCCTTTTCGGAGTAGCCCAAGAAAAGGAGAACTGTAGAGATGTCTGGTTTTAAGAAATCAACCAGCTTTTGTATGGTGGTAACGCTCATTTTGGTATCACCAGCTTCGTTTTTTCGAAGCGTAGTGGCGTCAATACCAATTTCTCGTCCAAGGGCCTCCATGGAATCAATATCGATGTCACAGCGGCGCATCTTGATCTCCTTCCAAAAGGCTTCTTTTGCCTTTATTCGGTCACACTCGGCGTACTTTTCCGCTAATTGCCTGATTCTCGGCATTGTCTCCAGCTCCTTTCTGTTTTTTCACCGTCAAGCACCGAACAAGCAATTTCCGGGGGGTCGTGCCTTTTACATGGGGATGGATACCCAATACCCAGATCCATAAAAAACGGGTGCGCTCATCTTGTCACGGTGTTGCCCTGCCATCATCAGCGCCGGGCGGGCGGTCCCGGCGGACGGCCCGGAGGCCGTTTCGGCTTATTCAGGAAGCGCATAATTCAGAATGCGCCAAAGTCTATCGCACTGCTCAAGAATATTATTTTTTTGACGGATTTTATTATCCAGGATTTCCCCGCCGTGCTGGTCCATCATGTGATTCATTTCCTCCCGCACGATTTGTTCATATCCGCAAAGGGCTGTTTGGAGGAAATCAATTTGTTCCACTGTTAGGCTGACGGGGTAGGGTGTCTTTTCCATTGTTATCTATCCTTTCTTGTGTCGGGCGGGTTGCCCCGCCCGGGGGATTTGTCAAAGGTCATTCCACAACAAAGTACGGAAGATTCTTGTATTGGCTCAGGTCGGGAACTTTTGTTGTAGGTCTGAAAGCGTTTCGCCCGGTCTGCTCCTTGACCTGCTCCTTGCAGACTTGGCAAGCCTCTTTGGCGTTGTTTGCACTGACAAACATATGCTCCAAATATTCGTGACGGTTTTTCTTGATCCAGTAAAATACCTGATAGCTTTTCATTTCTGTTTTCCTCCTAGGTTATCCGTTATCTTCTGCTTGTGTTAGGCGGGTTGCCCCGCCCGTTGTGTTACTGGCTTACCCGGATGGTGTAGGCGGGAACTCCGTGGGGGAATCCGTATCCGCAAGCCGTATCGTTCCGGTTAGCGGCGTTCATTGCGTCCACCGCATTGCTGGCCTGTTTCAGGCTCTTCCAGCTTTCAATCTTGGCTTCACAGCCATCGGGGAACTCTGCCCAGATCTCAAAACGCTTCATAGTGTTATCCTCCTAAAATGTTGTCTAATTCCTTGAATTTTTCTTGGGTATGTGCTATATTGTAGGTGGTTTATTACTATGGTCATATTATAATCCTAGAACTAGGATTTGTCAAGCGCTATTTTAGGATTTTTTCCTATTTCTAGGAAATATTTTTTAGGAGGTGATTCCAATGCAGTTTGTAGAGCGCGTGGCAATGCTCGCAAAAGAAAAAGGTGTTACCGAAAAGCAAGTCTTGCTAGATTGCAATCTAAACAAGAATCTTTTCGGCTTATGGAGACGAGGAAGCAATCCGAACAAGGCTACTCAAAAAATTCTTGCCGACTACTTCGGTGTCTCCGTTGAGTACCTGATGGGCGAAACCGACGACCGGGCACAAAAAAAAAGCCCCGGTCAGGTGACCGAGGCTGAGGGTGCGAAAAAGGCAATATTAGATTTGATTGACGGCATGTCGGACGATCAGCTCCAAAAGCTGGAAACGCTGATCCAGGCGGCAAAGAATGTGCTGTGATCTAGGTGATCTGGAATGAAGAAAAAGACGAAAGATGAAGAAATGACTATGCGGGAGTATCTTAATCTTCAGCGCAAGATAACACAACGTTACGAATTCAAAGAATACCTAAAGGACAATTTCCTTGCTGCTGTTTCCACTGTCACCGCCGTTATTGCGCTGCTCGTCAGCATTGCCGCTCTGATTGTTGCGATAGTGAAATGATGTAACCAAATAGCACAGATTCCACCCGGCAGAAAAGCCGGAGATTGCAACGGCTATGGCACATAGTATGATTTTAGACATACTCACACCTCCGTAGCTCTTCCAATATGTGTTCGGCCTGTTCATCCGTAAGGGAAAGAATGGCTTCTTTCAGTTTATCACGGATTTCCTGGGTTTGCAACTGATTGTATCCGTTTTTCTCCTGGGTGTTTTTAATTTGAGCTTCGGTCATCGTTCTTACCTTCTTTTCAAAATGTGATAATGGGGTGATACCAATGCAGTTGGATAAAATATCCCTGAAAGCCTTGCGGAAGCTTTATAAAGCTCCGATGGCCGAAGAGGAATACAGAGCCGTGCTCGGCTGGGCAGAAAAAGACCAATTCAACGAAGTGGATTCTTTTTTGCGAAAGAACAAACTGGTTAAACGAGTTATTATTTCTGGTGTGGAAGATGGTGCCGGGGGCTATGTTGATGGTACTATTGTTAGCCGGTATGAAATTATGCTTGATGGCAGGAAGGCCGTGGAACAGTATCGATTGGCTGGAATGGCTGCCGTTTGTAACTGTCTAAGGGATTTTCTTCAAACAATTTTCCCTTTTCTTCCGCTGTAAGCATTTCCGTTTCCCGTTCCCACGCCGGAGGCTTGTTAAGGCCTGTAAACTCAAAATCCTTGCACTTTAAATCTTTCCCGCAACCGAGCAGATAGATAGCGGTGGAGCCGGGATTGTAGAGCCATGCGCAGTGCTTGCAGTTGTAGCACGCAACACTTTTGCACTTGGGAAGATCGGTAGCGTCCATGAGGGCGATTCTCTTTTTGTGGTGAGCAAGCTGCCTTTTTAGATCCTTTTCTTCTTTTTCCCAACGGTGAAAACAAAGGATCCATCCAGCAGAGCAGACGATCAGTACAGCGGATAGAATTACAATGATTAGGTTTGCGTCCATTTTATTTGCTCCTTTCAAAATCGGCTACCGCCGTAAATTACAAATTTGTTGTTTAGTTGTTTGTATTCTAGCACAAGCTTTCGATTATAGCAACATTTTGAATTTTAGAAAAAATGTTCTAATTATTTATTTTATATTACAAGATGTGTCCGTTAAAATGGACATATTGGAAAGAAGGAACAGAAAATGAGATGTCCCAAGTGCGGAAGCGAAAATGTCACGGTTCAGATGGTCACGGAAACCAACTTAAAAATCAAACATCACGGTATTTTCTGGTGGTTGTTTATCGGCTGGTGGTGGTGGCCCATCAAATGGTTCTTTTTCACCATCCCTGCGCTGATCGTCAAAATTTTTGCACCCAAGAAATACAAAACAAAGATTAAACACCGCTCCATGTGTGTCTGCCAGAGCTGCGGCTACCATTGGAAAGCATAACTTTATTATACGCCCGGCCCCCAGTGCCACCGAGGGGCCGGGCTGCCACCGGATCAATTTCCGTCCCTTGCCGGTAAGCACCTTTATGGTATTCAGCCACTGCGTATCCGTAAAGGTGGAATTTAGTAATATAAGCACTATGAGAGTAATATCACGTTTTATCTCGGAAATATAAGGACTTCATAATAAAAATATGGAAGAAATTAAGATAATACAACAAATTTCGACAATTTGTGACAATCTGCCCGCAAAGATGAAAAAGGCCAAAGAAGACCAGCACAAAACCAATCAGCAGATTATTGACAGCACCGGAATAAGTGAATCCACTGTGAAGAAATTTTTCTCTGGGCACTTGACCGGCCCCAGTATTTATGATGTGACCGCTATAGCCATAGACCTTGGTCTATCCTTAGATGAGCTTATGGAGTTGGCCCCGCCGCAGGAGGACCAAACCGCAGAGCTGGAACGCCTGCGCTTGGAGCTGGCCCACAAGGATGAGATGTTGGAGGAAAAGGACCATGCGATAAATCGGCTGCTGGACAGGAGCCGCATCCAGGAAGAGGGAGTCGCTATCAGAAACACCCAGATTGTGCAAAAGGATAAGATCATAGCCCAAAAGGATGCGGATATCAAAGCGGTGCGCAAGGCGGATCGGCCTCTTATATTTGGCCTATGCGGCTTGTGCATCCTATTAACCATCGTCTGGGCCGTCTACGTTGTCCTGGATGCCCGTAATCCGGAGCGGGGGTTGATACGGGCAGACGGGAAAATCTCCGCTGTTATCTGGCTGGGTGCCGTCTGCGTGGTGGTTCTGCTGGTGGTGCTCCTGCACATTACAGTTACTCGTTGGTATAATCAGACGAAGAGGTAGCGAAAATGGGAAGAAAAAAGAAAGCACCAGATATCCGCTTACCAAAGATTGAGCAGCTTCCTTCCGGGGCGTGGCACACCCGTGTGCTTGTAGATGGCCGCCGGGTATCCATCACAAAGGATAGCTATGAGGAATGCGTGGCCGAATATCTGGCCGTGAAAAGCGGTGTGATAGAATCCAAGAGCCAGGGAGGACAGAACCGGGTGACACTGGGGGAGGCGGTGGATGCTTACATAGACAGCACCAGGGACCTGGTGCGCCGTGGGCGGCGGTCCCCATCCACGGTATACGGCTATATCCGCTATCGGAATAACACCTTCCAAGCTGCTATGCGATACAATGTGTACACTACACCAGATCAACGTTGGCAGCAGGCCATTGATGAGGAAAAGAAGCTGGGCCGATCCTCCAAGTACATCAAGAACGCCTGGGGCCTCATGTCGGCGGCGATAAAAAAAGAAACAGGCAGACAGCCGGAAGTGGTGCTTTTTGAGAGGGAAGAGAATGAGCGCCCGTTCCTGGAGCCGGAACAAATTGATATCTTTGTGGAGGCCGTAAAGGGTCAGCCCATTGAGATACCGGCGCTCTTGTGCCTATCCAGCCTCCGCCGCTCCGAAATGCTGGGCCTCACCTGGAAAAATGTGGACTTTGCAAACCGTGCAATCTATGTTCGTGGCGCTAAAGTGAGAGGGGAGGACGGGCTGAATCTAAAGCCGCAGAACAAGACAAAAAAATCCCGCCGCCCGGTGCCTATGATCCCGCCCCTTTACGATGCCCTTATGGCGGCCCCAAAGGATTCAGAATTTGTTGTCAACGCCGCCACGTGTACACTGTTTAAGCACATCAACAAGATATGCCAAGAAAACAGCCTCCCGGAAGTAGGTATGCACGGGCTGCGCCATAGCTTCGCCTCGCTGGCCTACCATATGGGCATCCCGGAGATGATGGCGGCGGAGATCGGCGGGTGGAAAGATTTGGGGACTATGCACAAAATATATACCCATTTGGCAGAGCAGGATATTGCCAAACGTTCTCGTGAATTCACCGACTACTTTGCCCCGGAGGCCATTAAAAACCGCCAAATTGGCAACGCCAATGGAAACGAAAAATAAAACGCTCTAGCGCAATGCGTATTTAACACATTTGTAGCGTGGGTTCGAATCCCACTCTCTCCGCCATGACAAAAGGCCCACTTATCAGATTAAGCGGGCCTTTTGTTTTGCTTTATTCGTAATTCTACGGTGATTGAGCATAATTATAGCGGAAAATATTACCACTGACCGGAATAAGTTTCTGTTCACGGGAATTTATTCCGGTCAGTTTTGGCAACGCTATTGGCAATGGAAAAGCCAGCCTTTTGAGGGCTGGCGTAATCAGTTGCTAAAAGAAATCAGCCCAATAGCTTCTTGTAAAAGGAGACTGGTGTACAACGGGCACTCTCTGGAGCCACTGCACCAGTTTTCCACGGTGCGACGTGGGATATTGTAGAGCCTGGCAAATTTTGCTTGACTTAAGCCGGTGTAGTTTACAATCTCCCGGAAGGGGCGTGTGAATGCGGTGTATGCGTTCCGACGATCTACGCTACCACTGAACCCGTCGGTCTCTGCGTAGTATGCAGGCAGGTCGCTGACGGTTTCTAGTTCGGCAATCAGCTGTGAAAAGTATTCTCTCGTCATTTTTTGCTTCTCCTCTTTTTACGGGTTTTGCGGATGCGCAGGGCGTTGATGGTGGGGTACTCGGCGTTGTACATGCCCTTGTCGTAGGGGACGCGGGCCTGCACAGCCTTAACCGTTTTACCAAGTGCGGCGGCAATTTCCTCGACGGTTTGCCCCTGGGAGTGGAGCCTGGATTCCTCCGTCTGGATAGCCCCGGCGGTTATAAGTATCCGGCGGACCTTTTGCTCAGAGAGATTCAGGCGGCGGGCTATCTCTTTTTGGGATAGATCCTGCTCCCATAGGCGGAGGACGGCGGTAAAGGTGGCGTCCATCATTTTGTAAAGCCTCTGTCCGACCCGAACACGCCTTTTCCATCGGTTATCCGCACATCTCGATCGCTATATTTGGCAACAAAGGAAATGATTGACTCCCCTGGATAGTTAAAAGCCTCAAGTAATTCCCCACGACCGTCGAAAAGACGATACTCTCCATCCATACACTCTAAAAACTGGAACGAATCCGGGAATTCCACCTCAAGGGCATCCCACACAAGATCCCGGAACTGGAACTCAACATTCTCAGAATCTTCTGGGCGATAAATCAAGGTTTTGTTTGGGACATTGCCGAAACCACTGCTTACGATGGCTACCATAGCTTTCATAAAAAATTCCTCCTATTGACTTTCGGCGTTCGCCGTGATAAACTGCAGGTGTCTCCCAGAAACGGGAGTGGATTGAAAAATAAATGCTTAAAAGCAAATGGATGAATCAGCGAGAGTTGATGCTCCAGGAGAGGCCCGCCGGTTTCGGCGGGCTTTTTCTCACTCTTTATGCCGCCCCAGCTTATCGCAGGGGATGAACCCACCGTTCTGCCAGATCGCAAAGCAAAGCTTTGTGTTATTTCCTCGGTAGTCCTTCTGCCCATAGGCGTAAATCTGGCCTTCTTCAGGGGAGAAGACCACAAGGTCACCGGCTTCGCCGTCTCTGCTGTTGCCGGTGTACATTCCAACATGGGTTTTAAAATCATACTTTCCGGCTGCAAACTTGGCAATCCATGGGGCGGAGTAGCGGCGCTGGTTGAAAGAGTCAAATGATGCGATGATAACGTTTTCCATGCTTATGCCTTTCTGCCCTCGTGCCTCCGGGGCGGGGAATGTGGTTATTCTTCTGAGGAGCGTTCACGGAGAGCAACGCAAAAGGCCCAATCTTCCGTTGTTGGCGGAGTATCCGGGTTTGGGGTGGAAATGGAGCTGCCTGCTGCAATGAGCTTTCCCTTGTACCAATACTCATTAAGCCCTGGGCACTGCTTGACGATTTTCCCGTATTTACTACGATATTCTGCGTACATTTTTATGATCTCCTTTTTGTTTATTGGGATTCTCCCTTAAGTATCTATATTATACCACCCAATGAGTGGATTGTCAAGAGGTGAAAACACAAAAACATACAAATAATTTCCCGGGAAACGAATCTTTCCCGGGAAATATTGAAACTATACTTTATTCTCTCAGCCGCCGCAGGATAGCGGCATACTCTTTGGGGTACATTGCCTGGATGCAATCCATGTGTTCATCCAGCACGTCCAGAAGCCGGGAAATCCCGGCTTTTCTGGCCGTCTGGACAAACTCGCTTCCGCCGGTGTCTACCGGCTCCTGGGACATGGAATACATCTGTACAGGGGCAGGATCAGCAGAGCGGGGAGCATCCGGGAATAGATGGTCCAGGATGGTGTAGCAAGAGGCCATCAGCTGGCAAGTGGAGGCCGTGGGCCGCCGTACCGCTTTGCACTCTTCTATGGTTTCCAGCAAATCCCGCTCTGTAAGCATCCTTTATTCCTCCATGCACCGGAGGGCCTTGTCTAAAGCCTCCCGGGTTCTGCTGTCCGGCGCATCATCCATCATGCGCCGCAGCTTATCGGCGATATCCTCCTTGGCATCGGCCCGGCTGTAGCGGCCCATGCTGTCCCGCTTCCGGCCCCGGTAGCTCACGCTGTCCCGGTATCCGGGCCGTTCGCCGTAGTTCCCCATTGCATACCAATCTCCGGCGCTGCTGTACCCTTCTCCCATCATCACCTTGTCCAGGTTTTTGATGGTGTGGGCCAACTTGTCCACGGTATCGAGAGCACCGGCGGACAGTTCGCCCTTTCCGGCGATTTCATCCAGCTCCCGGCACAGGGTATCCCGCAAATCTTCCAAATGCTTCATTTTGTTCACCTCCCGTTTTTTTACGCCACACGCTCAATCATCAGATTGGCGTTGGCAACATCAATGGCCTGTGCGGAAATGTTCCGCACGGACAGCGCCACACAGCAGTTACGGGGCACATCCACAAAGGCGGAAGTCGCCACGTTAAATGCTTCCCCAACGGCGGCGGGAGTGACCGTTGCCGTAGTGGTAGGCAGGGCCTCACCGCCCAAGGCCAGGGCCACACTGATAGCTCCAGCGGTTCCGCCGGTGGGAACGGAGATATTGCCCACAAACAGCACCCGATACCGGGCCAGGGTGGAGCAGCCGTTACAAAGTCCACGTAGGGTTACAAGGCCAGCCCCATCACGGTGAACAACATACCCCCGGTTACATTTCACCGGCGTATCAGTAAATAGCACATTCTGCCCAGCCGGAACTGCCTGGACAGCGTTTGCAGTAAGTTCAACCGCCATGTTCAGCCCTCCTTACGCCACGTTTCCGCAGCCGCAGCCGAAGCCGTTACCGCAGCAGTTGGGATTCGGGACGACATAAGCTGGTCTGGCAGGGGGGTTGTAGTAGGCGAACTGTTCGGCGACATAGCCCTTTAGAACCTGGTTCTGGTTGCTCTGGCTTGCGGCCAATTCGGACATAAACAGCTTCTGGTTCTGCTGAGCGATAATCTGATCCTTTGCCGCCATTTCCTGAGCCGTCAACCGCTGGTCGATGGAGCGGAAACCGCAGTTCATAGCGTCGATGATGTCCCGGGTGGTGTTCTGGATGGTGTTCCGGGTGTCACAGCTCTGGGTCGCCAGATTGTAGTTCACGCCCTGGACCGCCTCCCGGTTCTCGCAGCAGCACTGCTGCTGGGCCATCTGCATCTGGAAAAGCTGCTGCATCAAAGCCGCCTGCTGGTTGCACCGGGACAGCTCCGCCGCCTGGAAACCGTTGCTGATATTCTGGTTCACGCCAGCAAACCCATTCAGCATTCCGGTATTCATGGCGTAAAAGCCGTCGCAAACGCCATTGTTCACGCTGTCGATTTTCCGCTCAATGTTGGAAAAGTCGGAAGCAAGAACATAGCCGTCCACAGCACCAGCGCCACGGCCACCAAAGCCACCGCCCCAGCCGTTGCCGCCCCAGCCGAACAGGACAGCGAAGAGAACGATCCAGACGAACCATTCGCCGCCCCAGCCCATGCCGTTGCCATATCCGTTGGCACCTTCGGTGCACGCTCGGACATCAGCAGGGCCCATTTCGTTGGAAATTGCCATTTTGTTTTCCTCCTGTAAAAAAGATATTTATAACAGCGGTTTACCGCCTGTTACCAAAACCAAACATTCCCCGGAATTGATCAAACTGCCCCTGCATCTGCTGTGCCATCTGCTGGGCCTGGTTGAGTTGCTGCTGATTCACCCGGCCACTCTGTACCAGCTGGTTAAGCATTTGCTGTGGGTCTTGGCCTCTCATCTGCTGCATAAACTGGGGGAATTGGGAAATCATCTGCATAGGGTTAGGCATCATTGTTCTGTCCCTCCATCATTTTCTTTAGCTTTTCTTCTACGGCGGAAAGCCGCTGCTCAAATCCGGCGCTTAGCGCTTCCTGCCCTGTGCTTGCGTCTCGGATCTTGTACTCGTAGGCTACCAGGGGCATAGGTCGCCCGTTCATGTCGGCCCGTTTTTCGTAAAATACCGGCTTGTTGCTGTCCCAAAGACGTACAAAGCCATTGGCGGCCACAAGGAATGACTCAGCCGCAGACTCAGACGATACCCAGATGCGGTCATCTTGGGCCACCTGGGGCACCTGTGGGGCCTGGGCGGGTGCCGTTGGCTGTTGCATTGGTTGGCTGTATCCGGGTGCCCCTTGGAAATAGCTTTGTGGATAATATCCGCCAGGTTGGTAGATTGGCTGCATATAAGGATTTGCCATTATTCACGCCTCCAAAAATAGATTGGGTTTTCATCCATAGAGTTCCAGGTGTCGTATAACACGCCGTCCTCCACGGTCACAACGTGGTTTTTCAGGGCCACAATGTAGGTTCCCGCCGGGTGTTCCCGGATAAAGTCACCCACGGTGTAGCAGTCCGGGCATTCTTCTGGGATCGCCGCCCGCCGGAATCCATGCCGCCGGAGGACAGCGCCCCACACATTGTTTGCGCTGGGGAGGTCGCACTGCTCCAAGCCCTCGTTGACTAACTCAATGTAGGATTGATACCAGTCAATTCCCAACGCTTTGGCTACGGCCCGGACGGCGCAATCGCCCACTTTGGCAGCCCGTGGGTTTGGATTATATGGCCTGTATGCTCCCATAGGCACCGCCCCTTTCTGCCCATAGGATAACAAAAAAATCGGTAGAAAAACTCTCGTTTTCCTACCGATTTACAATCATATAGTTGTCAAAAAACTGTCAAAAGTCGATATTGTGGGGGAGTACATAGCTATACTCCTGCACCGTCTCATAGGTTTTCCGCAGCTTTTTGATATGGCGGTCTAGCGTGGCAAGGGACATACCGTAAGCGTGGCACTGTTGTACACGGCTCCATCCGGCGGCCCGGGTGCGGATTATGTTTTCTTCCAACGGCGTGAGTAGCGCCAGGGAACAAAACTCATCCAAAATCACCCGGTTCCACGGGATTTTATCCACTTATCACTTAGTCCTCCTTTGGAAAATTGTAGCCCTGCGCCTGTTTGCTGTCAGAAAATCCGGCGGTGGTGGGATCATTGACCACACCCAGGACCACCAGTACGCCAAAAGCGGCGTTGACCACGGCAATCAGCTTATTGCCGATATCGCCCAGGTCCAGAGTGAATCCGAACACGGCGGCCACGGTCTGGATCAGCAGCAGCACAGCGGGGATAACCGCCAGCCAGAAGTTTTTGTTTTTAAATCGTACAGTCCAGTTAATCATATTGTTTTCCTCCTTAATTATGCAACGGTATTTTACGTACTTCCTCCATAACTCTTTTTGCAGAGCCATTCCCGCCAGCGGCGGCGTATGGCTCGTATAAGTAGTCGTTGAGGTTTTCATATTCGTCTCTGGTGATGTATCCACGTTCGATGTACTTCATTCCCAGGTAAACGATACGGTCGTGGGCCATTCCCACCAGCAGCCGGGTGTTCGCATCGTTCTTCTTCCGGCGGGCCTCCAAGAATCCCCAGAAGCCCGCCGAACCGACAAACGCCAGCAAAATGGTGATAGCGGTTTTAATCCATTCGCTCAAATGGTTTCCCTCCTGTTACTTATAAAACTGGTTAACGTAGCCCCGGTCCCACCGCCCCACATGGCAGCCCCAGCTATAGAGGCCCACCTCGCCGTCTGTGAGGTGCCGGAGCACCACCTTTTTGAGCTTGGCCGGGTCCCGGTAGTGCAGGTCCACGGCATCGGAGATCATGTGCAGGCTCCCCGCCGCGCCGTTTACCTCTGCGTTGTGGGTTTTGCACCGGTATCCGGAGCCCTTGGCGGTGCCAATGGCCAGGGGCTCCCCCAGGTCGTCCCGGATCTCCTGGGCCAGCTCCATGATCCGCTTGGAGATCACGCTCTCAGTGCAGCACACCACCCCTTGGCAGTGGATCTCGTGGGCCCAAAAGTTTTTGGTAAGTTGCACGTCCACCCCCCTGGGGATATGGTAGCAGCCATCAGAGCGGAGGTACTGGGCAGCGTCAGCCGTCCCGGTGGTTTGGGATGCCGCCGGGACCTTGTCGGGAGGCTTATACACCCGCCCGGCGGCAACAGCGTCCAGCAGCTTGGCCTCGGTAAGAGGGCCGGGGATACCGTCCGCCGTCAGCCCTTCAGCCGTCTGGAACGCCCTCACAGCGTCCTCCGTGTTGGGGCCGTTGGCCCCGTCAATGGGGCCTGGGTCGTAACCCAGGTAATCCAATAGGTTTTGGATTTGTCGTGTTGTCATCGTCTCTCACCTCACTCCAGATTCAGGGCCGCCTGGGTGGCCTCCAGATCATCCGCCAGCCCGCCGCCAGCCCGCCGACAGATTCCGCCGCCTGCGCCGCCGAACCGGCGGACGCTTCCGCCGCTTTCTGGGCTTCCTGGGCGGCTTTCTTCGCTGCCTCTGCCGCAGCGTTGGCGGCGGTGGTGTCACCGGCGGGGCCAGCTTCACCCTTCGGCCCTTGGGGGCCGGGGTCTCCCTTGGGTCCGGCTGGGCCAGTCGCACCTTGGACACCTTGGGGGCCAACCGGGCCGGGCTCGCCTTGGATGCCCTGAGGGCCAACCGGGCCAGTTGGTCCAATAGGTCCAACGTCGCCTTTTTCGCCCTTTTCGCCCCGGAAATCCCCGGAGGCGATTCCGTCTTCCAGCTTTTGCAGCGTCTTGGCGGCATTATCAGCGGCGCTTTCCGCCCGGCCAGCATCCTGGCTAACCTGCTGCATGAATCCCGCCCAGGCCTCCGGGGCCTCGGTTGGGTCCGGTAGCCCGTCGGTAATGCGCACTGTGTAGGTTTCGCTCTTGGCTACCTCGCCGTTGTCGCCATACCACCGGCATTCCAGTTTGCCCATTCCGGCAATGGCCGTATCAGCGGTTTGCACCGTCCACACCAGGCTGCTGCCATCGTGCCGCACGGTTACGGGATATGGCTGCTCCTCCTTAGGCCGCCGCAGCAGCACGGCGTAACTACCGCCAGCAAATCCCGGGGCGGGTAGATGCACCTCGGTAACCAAGTTCTCTTTCAGTTTTCCGATATTGATTATGCCATACCGGTCTGGGACGACACGATTTGCCATACTGTTTGGCCTCCTTTAGGTTTTGGATTTCATCCGATTCTCACCCCATACTTTGCCAAAATAGCAACGATATCATTTGTCAGGATTTTTTTCAGCTGGCCGGGGGGGAGCTTGGCAATACTCGCCGCAATGGTCCTCATATCCTGCTCTCCGTCCTCAGCGGCACGGATTTCCACCAGTCGTTTTTTGGCTCCATTACTCCACTTCTGCATCCGGCTTCACCTCCAAAATGGTCAGCGCATTTTTCATATCTGCGCCCTCTGCTTGCATTTCTGCAATCTTTGCAAGGATCCTCTGCTTCCGTTCCTCGATGGTCATCATGTCACCCCCAGCGCAGTTTCGATTTCGGACAGGGCAGCCTCATACTCTGCGTTCTGTGCGGATAGTGTTCCATACTGTTCCCGCTCATACTCCCGCTGGGCGGCATCCAGCTCGTCCCAGGGCTTCCATGGTGCGATCATCTCGCCCTGGAAAATTGCGCCATCAGAACGTACCCAGGTAGAGCCGGATGGAACAAAGCGGTAGCCCTCGATATAGGCGGGACACTTGCCGTCAAAGGCGGTGGTCTCAACGGCGGTCAGGCCAGAGCCGGGTGCGGTGTGACATTTGTAGTCTGTGTCAATGTAGATTGTCATATGGCATCACCTCTCAAACCAAACGGCACTGATTTTGGCGGTTATATATCGAGTATAAAACAGCACGTAATTTGATTTTGCCGAACTGATGTCAACGCTCATTATAGTCTTGTCACTATCTGGTTTTGTGTTGATTTCTGCGCTAACCGTAAAGTTACCACCAGAGAGTCCAAGATCCGATCCCAAGCCAAATTTGATATAACTTGCGCTTTTAGTGCCAGGAACTTCCGTGATATATACCTGTGCACACAGTTTGGAATAGCCACTAAGGTCAACTTTTGATAGGGTATGTATATTAGAAATAGAGTTTGAACTAGTACCAGTATTCGAAACTTGAATGTAGGTATCCATGAGTTTTGATGTTCCATTGCTATGGTTAGTAATTCCCCATCCGCCTGTAAGAGCTTTACATTGATTTCCGGCATTGTACAGGTAGACTCTTAAAAAAGAGAACTGCGTCCAATTCCCATTAGTGAATACAGAACATTCAACGTTTATCCACGCAGACCCGGTATACAGCGTTCCATCTGCTAAATGCAGCAGCACCGCATTTTTCCGCCCCACGTTGATTTCCACACCGGTATCTGCCGTTTTGAGCCACACCAGGCCCTCTGTGCCGGTTCCGGGCTGTGTGGGGCTGAGGACGTAGCCGGTAATGGCTGTGGTGGTGTTTATCCATATGGTGTTCTCTCTGGGGTTCGTGGGCTGTGTGGTGCCGCCCACAACTTTCAGGTTCAGGCCGCCGCCGCCGCCCCGGGCGTTTGTTGGTCCGATCATTTTTATCAGCTCCTTTACAAAATCACGATACTTTTCACCGTTACCGTCCCGTCCGGGATATCGTCAGCCCACACCGTCACGGTCCCGGCCCCGGTCTGCGCCGTGGGGTAGAAATAATCCACGTCCTCGTCCGCAAAAGTGATAATGGGCACATTATCCGCCGTCACGCCGGGAAGGGAGATGGAGGCGGCATAGCGGTAGCCGTCCTCCGTGTCTTCCTCCTTCCACGCAGACACTGGGATTTGCTTTGGGCCGTATTTCTTCGCCCCGGAAGAGCTGGAGGACAGCTTGTCCACGGTATTCTGGAGGGATTTCACTTTGCCGATCAATGCATTTAGAAATCCGGTTGTCAGCGTTACCATGGCTTACCTCCTTTTTACGTTCCCCACATGGTGTTAAAATCGGTCTCCGTCAGCACGGTGATATCGGTGGATTTCAGGTATCCGGACAGGTCCACGTCTGTGTTGCCGATTTTCTCATACGCCTTTTTCTCGGTAACCCATACATATTCATCGTATGCATCACCGCTTCCGTGGCTGTGGGCTACCAGATAGATAACGCCCTTCGCTCCGGTAGTAGGCAGAGACTCCACCACTTTCAGGTCAATACCGGTAATCCCGGAAAGAGCGCTCTGGATTGCCGACTGCACCTGGGAAGAGGTCTGATATCCCTTGTTCCCGATCAGGCTGTTGACCTGGGCCGCAGTCTGGTAACCGTAGCCCTCCACGGTGGTCTTGACATTAGCGGCAGTCTGATAGCCCTTGTCGGTTACGGCCTTATCTACCTGAGAGGCAGTCTGATAGCCGTAGCCCTCGATTTTAGTTGCGATTTGGGTATCCGTGGGCACGGTCAGGTCTACGTTTCTGGAGCTGTCTACGGTCTGAGCGGTGCCATTCACCTTGATACCAACGATGGTATTTTTCTCCGCCCCTACCTTTTTCAGGTCAGCTACGCCGGAAACAGCACCGTCATAGCTGGTTTTCAGTGCGGTGGTCAGGTCGTTGGTGGAAAGGCCCTTTCCGGCTACCTTGTCCACCTTGTTCCCAAGCAGGGCCTTGACTTTTGTAATCAGGGCAGCGCCCCATTCTTTGCTTAGTACATTACTAGCCATTCATTTTCCTCCTTAGTTGTTTTCCCACATTTCCGCAAAATCCCCGGCGTCCAGTGCGTTGATTGCCCCCACCGGCATAGCCCCCACATCATCGGCGCTATACTGTGGCTTCTCCGGTGCTTTTGCCCACTCCGGGACCGTGGGATCTTGCTCGTGCATATCGCCTTGGATGATTTTCCCGTCTAATGTGGGCTTATTGCTCAACTCGTTGTAGCTCGTTGGGATATTTACGCCCCCATTGTAGCCCATGTCAAAATCAAGATTTTCTGATTCCATTGGCATATCTGCGCCGTAATCAAAAACCTCAATTTGCACCGGCATATCTACAACCATTTCCTGCTGGATCATACCGGCACCCCCTTCAACGCCCCTTCTACAGGCTCCTCATGGATTTGGGAGCGAATACATACGCCGCTACCCAACCGGATAGCGCACTGTATTTTCACAACGCTGTTTTCCCGTAACCGCAGGGTTTCTTCTTGGGTCAGCCGTATGGATAGCTTGGATCCGCTTTTTGTGAGCTCCTCCAGGGATTTACTGATATGCACCCCGCCAGGGTTGGAAATGGTAATGTCGGCGGCCTGTAAAGTGGAGGCATCTACCGGGAGCGTAAAAGTGATAGTGGGTGTAGTTCCTCGCCGCATCCCATTACCCCTTCCAGCAGATGATTGTCGGGATATCCACAGCTTCATCCGGCTGTGATCCGGCATAGATGTAGATACCGCCGTTGTAGCTTTCTGCCACAGGCGCAAAGTCTGTATCTGTGGCGGACTTTACACTGTATACCACCTCAGGAATCATTGAGGCATTCACCCCTTCCAGTGCCACGGCGGCCCGATATGGGAAACCTTCTGCGTCGTAGGTGCTGTTTTCCAAAAATGCGGATGCGGGTACGGTGGTGTTTTTAAACAGCAGCTTTTTCAGCTCCACGGAGGTGCCGCCTTGCAGGTCCTCCAACTGCTGCTGGATGGAGGATAGCAGCCCTTCAAACTGCTCCTGCATCACGCTGGTATCAATCTTCACCTGCTCCGTCACCAGGCCGCAGACGGACGGATTCAGCCGCTCGTCTGTGATATCAGCGGCGGTGATGCTGGTAGCGCCTGCCTTGATGCTAACCCTTGCCAAGCTCAGCTGCCGCAAAGCGTCGCTGTTGGTCAGGGCAGGGGGGACGGCGGTAATGGCGGATGTACCCGCAAGGACCTTGATTTCCGGTAGGTCGGCATATCCGGTGGTTTTCCATTCTACGATGATCCGGTCTATCCGGTCCAGGGCGGAATCAGCAGGGGACAGGCTCAGTTTTATGGGGTTGCCGCTGTCCTTCTGGGTACTGTTCCACCAAACCACGCCGTCGGCATCGGCATTGGTGATCCAGCCCACGCCGTCGGTGACGCTTACAACCATGCCCCCGGCGGACTTCACAGCGGCATTATTCTCCGCCCCAAACACGCCTGAGGTCCGCCCATGCAGCCAGCGCATCACGTCCTGAGCGCCCTGGTATTCGTCTTTGTTGTTCGGGAAGCTCTTAATTTCCATGTTTCAAAATCACCTCGTCAATCGCCGTCAAAGTCGGTTCGCCCAGCACAATGCTGGTGGTCTCACCGTTGCTGTCCAGTTTGTAAGAGTATCCAGTCACCTGGGCCTGGAAGGATACGCCGAACCGGTTAGACACGCAGGAAACTGTGTCTCCGATGTCGTACCGCACACCAAATTCCTCCGGGTCGATGGTCACTGTGAAGCTTGTACGCTTTAAATACTTGCCCAGGTCCAGCGCCGCCTGTTCCTTGGCCCGCTTCTCAACGGCTTTTCGGGATTCATTTTGCTCTGCAATCACAGATGTGCCGATCCACACTTCCCGCCGGTCGTCACCTTCGGCTGTGCCAACCTGGGTTTTGTAGGTTATATCGTTGTGCTTGTACTCTATCCAGGCGTAGTTTTTAAAGGTCGAATTGTCCTCGTTGATAACCAGATCCGTACAGGTACCTTGTTCCTCCACAAAAGCAACGGCATGGATACCATCGGTGCGGTCTGTGCCCTTGAATATCTCAAAGGTCCACCGCAGCTTTTCAGTGTCCCACAGCATTCGCCGCCCAAGCTTTCCGTAGGCCAAAACCTCCGTCACCCGGTCCAGCAGCTGGCCGCCGTTGATAACGCTTTCGTCTTCGCCCTCGGTCTCCGGGTCGTCCTTCTGGAAGGTCTCCGTCAAACCTTTCACCGGGGCTAAGTCGATGCGGCTCAGGCCCCGGAGATTCTTGGTGATCAGGTCGTAGGTGTCGGCCTCAATGGTGACGATTTGTCTCTTTTCCGCCACAACCCGCTTGTTCAGCAACCAATCGGCGGTGTATCCGTTGGCAGTTATTAGCCGCTTTGTGGTGTCGCTCTTTACGTTTACCAGGATATAGGTGGTCCCCCGGTCCGTGTTATACACGATATTTCCGGGCTTTAATGCGGTAATAGCGTAGTCGTCCAGCGCAACAACGATGGAGATTTTACCCACATCGTTATAGTTCTCGCTCATGGTGATAGCGGTAGCGGCATACAGGCCATATCTGGTGGACAGGTCCGCAGGATATATTTCCAGGCTCATAGCACAACTCCCGTTTTCTCAATGGCGTAGTCGATAGATACGCTCAGATTATTTTTCCCGCTGTCCGCTTCTGGTTTGATAACATTGTCGCCAACTCTCAGCCGGTAGAACTTGGATTTGATGTCCAAAGCACCACGGCACTCTCCATCTGCAGAGGATGTGACATATACCCGGTCGTGTGTGATTTCCACCACAATCCGCTCACCAGCTACCATGCTCTTTTTCACCAGCAGGTAGTTGTTGGTCTTGGCATCGATAATTTTCGGGTTTGTGACAGCGTCCAGGGCTGTGAATGTAACCGTAAACGGAACTTCCAGCTGTCCGGAATTATGGATGGTGATAAACTGCCGTGTAACCACCTCGCCAAACCGGTAAGGCCTGCTGATATTCCACGGGAATTTAAACCGCTTCTCTACGCCGCTCAGGGCGGCATAGGCATTCTCTCCCTTCATCCAGTAGGGATATGGGGCCAGGAGCGCAAACTGGAATTTCGCCTGCCGGGGCTTGGCTTCGATGGTGGGTGTGCCGGTAGGGTGGACCTCCAGGTAGTAGTCATCACAAAAGAGCTTCCCGCCCAGGTCAGGCCGGACAACCTCCATAAGCCGCTCCTTTTTCTCTGGCTGGCTGTCTCCAACGATAATGCCGGAAATGGTCACCGGGCGGCTGTCCACATTGGCAGACCGGATGGTAGTTCCGGTCTGCCCGATGCCCTGAGCCTCGCTGATGGTAACGCTTACGGTATCAATGCCCACGGGCTTGCTGATGAGGTAGCCCCCATCATAGGTGAGGGTAATGGCTGCGCCGTCATCATTTTTATAAACAAATGTTTTCAAAAGATTGTTGAGTGCCATTACAGTGCCCACCTCGCTTGCTCAAACATGGCCTGTGTTGCCGCCGCCAGCTGGATAGGAGTCTGTGGCACGGACTGGATATTCTGCACAATGGTGATCCCCTGGCCGTTGCCACGCCCCCGGCCTCGCCGCCAGTCTTCTGCCTCAGGGGCGTTCAGGATTGCTTCGCCTCGGTGTAGGATAGCGGGCATCCCGTTGTAGGGGACATAGTCCAGGCCGATGGCACGGCCTCCGCCACTCATAGTCAAACTCGCTGTAACATTGATTTGGACATCTCCCAACGCTGCCTGTAAAGCGCTGGTCATTTCTGAGCCGATATTTCCCATCGTATCCATAATGCCGCCCTTGCTGCTGTCCAAACCGGAAATAAAGGAGGAAATCGTAGCATTAGCGGCTTCCATTGCTTCACCGGACTTGTCCAACCCTTGGATGGTTTCTGCATACTGCGTCGAGATCGTTTGCATCTGTTCCGCAAACTTGCCGCCCATGTCAGTGAAATTCTCTGCAACAGCGCTTTGAGATTCAGCCATACCATCCATTAGTCCGGTCAGGTTTTCGATGATTGCCTGTCCCTCTTCGCTGGTAGCTCCACCAACGGCTTGCAGCTGCTCCACAATAGCCGCCGCATAGGCAGACCCATCTGCGCCATAGGATTGCAAAGCGTCACCCAGACTCCCCAGACCATTATCCGCCAGATATTGCAGATTATCCGCATACTGGGTGTTAAAATCGATCTGGGATTGCATATTGTCGGTGATTTGCTGTAGGGTAGTCGATACCTTACTTCCCGCCTGGTCAAACGGCCCAAACCAGCCCTCAACGTTGGATAGTGTGGCCTCATAGGTCGCCTGGTACTGTTCCAGCAGGGCAGTAGCGGCGGTGGTGTATTGCTCGGTAGCCGCCTGCATTACATTTGCTGGCTCTGCCGCTGCTGCCGCTGCTTCCTGCTGGGCCTGATAAAATTCCTGGTACTTGGCCATTGCGGCCTCGTACTGAACTTTCAGCTGCTCAATCTCCGGCGTGGTGTTTGCCATAGCCTGCCCGGATTCGGCATAGGACTTTTTGGAGGCTTCAAATTTCTTCTTTGCGTCTCCATAGGCCGTTCCAAGCCGGATAACAGCGTCATGGGCTTCCTCCAGCGTTTGGGTTTGGCTGTCAACCGTATCCGTTAGCTGCTTCGATGGTTCGGCCACATTCGATATGCCTGTTGCAACCGAATCAACCACAAAAGCAACACCGGAAAGCGTCCCGCCGACAACAGCCCCCAGAGTCGTTACCAAGGCCTCGATAACCGGCATACACTTTTCCACGCTGTCCAGCAGCGTTCCGAACGCCGGGGCAAGCTCCTCGCCCACAGACTCTTTCAGGATGCTAAAGCGGTTTTGCAGCTTTGTTGTTTTCTCAGCAACGGTATCCGCCATTGTGGTATAGGCCGCTTGCGTTGCTCCGGCGGAGTCTCCCATTGCGGCGGTGCTTGCCGCCAGATCATCCAGGTTTGCGTAAAGGGTATTCGCCGCTTTTGCCGCCTCCTGGGAGCTAAACATATCGCCCAGGGTAATGCCGGTTCGGTCTGCTTCCTTTTGCAGGACCGTCAGCACGTCCCCCAGGGACTTCCCGGAGGCCATAAGATCAGAAAACGATTGTCCGGTTTTTTCCTTCAAAACGGTGGAGGCGACAGAACCATTTTTCCCCAGCTCGTTAAGCATACCGTTCAGATATGTGGTGGATTCTGCCGTTGCGATACCGTTCTTTGTCATCACGGCATATGTGCCGCACAGAGCGTCCAGGTTGACATTAAAGGACCGGGCCGTGGGAATGACCTTGCCCATTGCGCTGGCCAACTCTCCAACGGTGGTTTTGCCTAGATTTTGAGTAGTAATCAGCTTGTCGGAAATGCTGGTTGCGGCGCTTGCGTCCAGGCCATAGGCGTTGATTGCCGTGGTCAACACATCCACCGCTGTTGCAGCATCCGTAAAACCGCCTTTAGCCAGTTTGATGGCGTTGTGGGTAAACTCCACAGCGCTGCCCTGGTCCACAGAAGCGGAGATGGCGGAATACGTGGCCTCAGCGTAATCCTCAATGGATACACCGGTATCTATGGCGGCTTGCTTGATATCATCAAAGTACGCCGCCATATCCGTTCCGCCGGAAAGCAGTGTTTTTACCTTGGCAAAGGAGCTTTCCGCAGAAGCGGCCATATTCACCGATTCTTTGCCAAAGTCCAAAATGGCGGTTGCCGCCTGTTTGATAAGCTGGGCTTTTGTAAACTTCGGGATCAGATCAGCCAGAACGCTCCCGAACTGCTGGGAGGACTGCCCCGCCTGGTCCATAGTGCCGGGGATGTCCTGCATGGTAGCGTCAAAGGAATCTGCCGCCGCCTGGGCTTCCTGCAATGCCTTTTGGTTGGTATCCAGGTTCCCGGACAGCTCCGTGATTTGCTCCGCTACCTTCTGGGTTTTTTCATCGCCAGCGCCAAGGGTGAGGTATAGGTCAGCATATTGGTCTTTTAGCTTGGCAAGCCTGATTTTTTGCTGTCCAACTGTGTTTGCTAGTTTGCTAGCTTCTTTCCCAAATTTCTCAAAAGCCCCACCGGCCTTTTCTGCGCCCTGGGCCACATCATTCATGGCCTGGTCGCTGGTGCTGCTGATTTTTTTCAGTCCCGCCGATGCGTTATCTTGGATGATAACGGCAATGGCTAAATCTAAAAGGTCTATGTGCCGTCACCTCCAATTGCGGCTATGGTAGATCGTACATCCTCTATGATTTCCTCGCTGCTACGGGTCTTCTCTTGCTTCGGCGGCTCAATCAAATCAATGTACCGATGTCCTATGTATTTCCCACCAAAAGACTTGGCTACGAGCGTCATAACGGAATCGGACATATATACCCGATATGCTTTTTCATCTTGCTGCTGGCTCCAGGCTGCCATAATCAGCCGCAGAATGGCAGGGAAAGGTAGTCTGTCCCATAGCAGGGGATTCACGGCACCCAGAGCCAGAGAATAGCCGTTTACGCCAGCGCCTTGAGAGAAACGAAAAAACCCAGCACGTCTTCCCGAGACAGAATCTTGTTGAAGGTAACAATGGCATTAGGAGCCTTTTCCCCGGCCTTTTCGGGCAGCCAAAAAGAATCCGTGAAATCAGCGGTTTCCTTGGGATGCTCCAGGCAGGCTTTTCTCGCCATTTCCAGCAGATACTTTCTTGTGGCCTCCCGCTTGCGATGGGCGGTTTCCTTCTGCCTTGCCTTGAACTGTTCATCCGTTTCACCCTCTTCCCGGGTTACGGGAAGAGGGATCACATCTGCCGGGTCTTTATCCACCTTTACCGCATCGGAAAAAGCCTCAACTTTTTCCACAATGGAAAAGGTTAACGGAAGCAGCTGCTCATTTGGCAGATCAAAAACAAACTTTGCCATTACTCGGTAACCTCCTGGATGATGTAGATGTCCATAGGACACTCCGTGACGTTGGCGGCGGATACATGGCCGGTAAGGTCCACGGTAAACTTTCCCTTTCCTTTGTTGGTGGTCTGCAAGGACATGCCGCTGGTAGACAGCACATGCTTAAGGCAAATTGCAATCAGGCCCTTCTTGCCCATTTTGACGATGAGCCAGATTTCGTCTGTGAAGTCGGACAGCTCCAAGGTGTCCTTGGGGGTGATCTTGTTGCCTGTTACCGTAGCAGGGCCGATTGCGATTTTTGCGCTGGCAGCGTTCATGGTCACCGCCGTAAAGCTAAGCTTACATTCCCAACCGTCGAGTTCCTGGAACTCCATAGCTCCTGCGGGTACATTGTCGATACCGTCCGCACCATCAACATATGTAGCGGTGCAGCTGGCATTGATGCCGCCGTCCGTAGCGAACAGGATGTCTTCATCTGGGGGCGTAACCGGCTTCGCAGGGTCGAATTTGCTCAACACAAGGCCAGCGCCCTGGGGGATGTAATTAAAAGCATCCGCAGCGACTTTGTTTACAGTAAACATTTTTTCCTCCTTATACGAAATATTCGGCGGTGATATTCAGAACACGCCGCTTGATGGTGTTTTCCTCGTCCGGCACGGCCCGCATGAATGGAGCACCACGCATGAGCCAGATGTATCCGCCGTCCACATCCACGGTACAGCCGCCACGGCCCAGGGCCTCACCGACTTCCATGCCCTTGGCACTGGGAATAGCTTCCGACTCGGTCTTATACCAGATGTTTATGGTCAGGTTCACAGGCAACTCGCCAAAGGCCGCCGCGACGAAGGAATATGTGATATATGGCATTACCTGCCCGTCCGGAACAGATGTCTCCGGGAAGGCAGGAATACCAAAGCTGTTAAAAAACTGATGCAGGGCCTTGTCCGCTGTCATTGGGTCAGCTCCCATCTCTCCGCCGTCACCTGACACATATCCAGGGTGCCAGTCTTGGGGGACTGCTTATCAGCCCCATTGCTGGTTGCCCGGAAAATCGTGCCGTCGGACAAACGTTTGAAAACGTCGTGGAATTCCAAGACGGTGCTCCGCCTGGTGATCACGGTGTAAACGGAGGTAACACCCTCTTTTTCAGCCACTCTGGCCTGTAGGGACTGGTCCAGGACGATATTAGCTTCAAATTCCGCCCCTTCCGTCCATTCCGTGATCCAGCCGCCCGCGCCATCAGGAGTGCGCTTCTTTTCCATCAGGACGCATTTATATTTCAAAAAATTGTCCAGTAGACTCATAGTTTCCTCCATGTCCGCAGCCGGGGACCAAATACCGTCTTCCAGCTCGTTGGTTCGCCGGTGCTTCCGCTCGCTTTGACGTAGGAATACTCCCCTAAAGATTCGGACTGATACGGGCTTTCCAGCTCCTCAGCGTGCTTTGACTGCCAAGCGCTAATTTCATCCGCCATGGCCAGCAGCTCCGGCGGGATGCGGCACTCTGTCACATACCCGGTCAAACTTTCGCCTCGCAGGTCCCAGTTCCCGTACACATGGAGTCCATCATTCCGGCGGCTTCCCTCAATCAGGTAGATGTCCCCGTCTTCCAAACCAGGGAAGGTGATGTGCCCGTCCTTGATAGGCTCATCCACACAGGTCCACCGGTCGCCAGGGAAAAAGTCGTGGAGGTATCGCAGGATTTCATAGAGGCTTACCGCCGATTCTGGTTTCTGTTCCATTCCATTTTCTCCTTCCTTGGCTACTGGCCCTTCACGGCGGCCAGAATATCCGCTTTGTTCATTGCGGCACTGACTCCGGCAATGCCGTTTTCCTTGGCGTATTCCAAAAGCTGGGCTTTCGTCACCCCGTCAAAGTCCACGGCTGCCGATGCGGTGTTCTCAGTGGTCAGGGCCGCTTTTAACCCCCCGTTACCTGGGACGTGGCGGAGGCGGCGGCAGCCTCGGTAATGGTACCCTTGATAACACCGGCGGCGTACTCCACCATGATCTGCAGGCCGTCCATTACAAGGCTCTCGATCTGCGCCCGTTCCTCGTTGGCATAGCCGGACTTAATGCCGATATAGCCCAGTTCGTCGGTGGTCAGGTCAAACGCCTGGGCAACGTCACCGTTCATGGTCAGGTAGTACAGGATCAGGTTTTCCTTTGCGGTAGCCACAAAGGTTCCCTTGGTAATCCTGGAACTGGTGATAACGGTACCCAAACCCAGAAAGTTCTCGATATAGTTCATACCGAAAGCGGTCTGGGTGGTCAGTGGAGCCTTTCCCAGATAGGCGGAAATGTCCTCGGGGTTGACGAAATAGACGGCCTCGGCGGTGTCGTCCTCGAAAGCCACCTGAAGCTTGCCCCACGCATTCGCAAGGGCAGCTTGCAGACCCTCTCCGGTAGCGGTAACACTGTTGGAGATTGTGCCGTTCAGGAACGTAAAGAAATCGCCACGGATGCCCTTCTGAACGTCTTTCAGCAAGGCGGCGTCAGTCTCCCGGACAGCGTCATCATAGCCGGACTTTTTGATAGCCTCGGCGGAAGCTGCCTTTCTCCACTTGTGCAGGGTGATTTCGCCAATCGGTGTCTTGGTGGTCTGGTACTGGGACAGGGGGATGATCTCACCCTCGCCCACGGCGCCGGACTGAAGCGTGCCGGTGGTGGAATACACGTACATGGTGGTTCCTTCCATCATGGGGATTTTCCGAGTAACGCCGAGAACATCCAGCAGCTTTTGCAGGGATTTGTGAAGGAACTGCTGTACGAAGTCAACCTCACGAACTCGCTTCATTTTTTCGGCAGTAATCAGGTTGGTTTCCGCCGTAGTGGTCACATTTGCCATTTTTAATTTCTCCTTTCGAACTTTTGTTCAGCTGTCAGGAAATCCCGAACAGTTCAGCATTCTCAAGCATTGCCGCCTGCCGCTGCGCCGTGTCCTTGATTCCCATGATCTGCTCTTTGGTCATTTTTCCACCGCCGGTCGTTGCAGGCGGGGTCTGGGTGTTGGTGCCGGTTTTGGTTTCCTTGCCGATCAGGCCCTTGTAGTCGCCGTTAAGCAGATCATCCAGTGCCTTGCTGTCTTTGATCTTCTCACCGTCCAGCTCAAGGCCATCAATTTCAGCTTTCGCCCCACGGATAACCAGTGCCATACTCTCGGCGGGAATACCCTTTCCCTGGAAGTACGCCCTTGCAGCCTTTTCCTTGGCGGCGGCGGTTTCTTTGGCGGCGACCCCGTCCTTGTACTCCTGGAAATCCTTCTTTTCCTTCTCGTACTTGGCCTTGTAGTCGTTGCCGCTGCTGTCTTTTTTCAGGTCGTCCAATTCCTTTTGGACTTCGGGCAGCTTCTCAGCGTCAGCTTTGTAGGTGGCGATTTGATCTTTCAGGCCGTCCACAGTGTCGGTGTGTGCCTCAATGATGGTGTCTACCTGTTCGTCGGTCAGCCCCATGCCTTTGAGAAGTTTTCTTGTAAGTGCCATTGCAGTATCTCCTTTTCTTCGGGGGAAGTTCTTTTCCCTTTGATATTGTTACCGTAGCATAAAAAGGAGGCCGTGATACACATTTTTCACTCGTTTGTTTGTGTAAAAGATGCAAAAAGAAACCCCGCAGCGGATAACCGCCACGGGGTAGGGAAGGGGGATTATGTATTACAGTGCATCCGCCGCTTTGAATGCCTCCAACAGTTTTGGGAACTGGATTGCAAAGAAATCTACCATTTCCTCATTCTGTGCCCAGCTGGAATTTTCCGCAAGGCCGGATTCAAAGAGAAAAGCATGGATGATCTCATGCCGCTTATTTTTTCGGATTTGAACCGCTAAATTTTTCTTACAGGTTGGGTCTCCTGCATTTTCGGCATAGTTGTCCACAAGCAGCTCCTTCACCGTTTCGTCGCAGAGTCCGTCGCAGCTTTCAAGCTGGGGTTCTTTGGCTTTGCTGGAAACGGTCAGGGTGTAGTTGCTCCCAAGGATGTTTATTGTTTTGCTTTCCATTAGCTACCTCGCAGCTCGTCCTCTAGGATTTGCCGCCATTCGTCCATATGCCCCTCAGCAGCAGGGCGTAGAAATGGGTGCGGTGGTCTTCTGCTTGTGCCCTCTTCCTCAAACTGCGCATATTCAACATCGGTTCCGATATACACAGCGTTGCCATCCACACAGTTTGTAATGCTGTTTCGCAGTCGCCCGGTGATAACGTGGCACAAATCTTTTGCGTAGCTTTCGCATTCCAGACCGATTCTCACCAATGCCCGGCGAATGGCCGCTTTGATTCCCTCGGTGATTTCCTCTGTGAAATCAGTGATGTTCACATCCACATGGAAATCTCCGCCGCCGCTGGAATAATGGGTGTTGTTTGCCATACCTTTTTACTCCTTCGTTAAGCCCTATCTTTGAAAAAATCTGCCCAATAGGGATTCTCCCTGTCAAAAATTTCCTTTTCTTCAGCGGAAAGATTCCACGGGTAGTCCTGGAACATATTAAAGAATTTCTTTTTATCAAAGGTAAAAATCCATTCTCCTTTTACATCATCGGCGTTATCCACCCACCAAATTCTATCAGATGGGTTATTTTTGAAAAGCTTACTTGATTGTTCCATATCTGCCCTTCCTTTGCTCGTTTTCCACCGTATTCAGGTAGCCCAACAACGATTTGAAGTCATCAGTCCCGAAATTGCTATCCGTAATATTGATCATAAAATCCAAATGCTCGCCGTGGCCACTGGTGGATGAGCACCCAAATCTATTGGTAAGTGTATATTTTGGATTCTTATTGAAATTCGTCCATCCACTGTTTACCGCAGACTGTAGTTCCAAGTATTGAAGAACACCGGATTCATTTTTTCTAACAATTGCAGCATGACGGCCTACTCCCAAATAATATTCCTTTCCAATCTCACACTTTTTAAGGAAGTTATTCGCAAGTGTGCAAGAGGTTTTTCCGGCAACATCACCGTAATGCAAAGCAGAAACACCGTCAGCCTTTGACAATTCAAGCAGATTCCTTGACTTTGAAAAAAAGTACCGACTTTCGCCATCTCTAAAATCCAGCACATCCCAGCCCTGCTTTTGCCCGACATACGCAAGCGCAACAGAAGCGCAAGAGCCTCTTGTCTGGTCGCCTCCGGCCAAAGCGGAAATAATCTGGTCATCTGTGATGTTCTTCGTCCTTGTTTTTACCGGGTTATAATCCAGTTTAGCCGCCTTGCTTGTCGCTTCCAAATCTTCAAGCAGCTTTTTATAATGGCTTTCACTGGACTTGATTGGTGTGGTGAGAATTTCTTCTTTTATTGTACCATTATTTTGTGAATAATCTGTTATAGTTTGCCATTTATTCGATGCTTCAATTTCTTTCCCAGCCTTCCACTCCTCATAGCTCAAATCGCCCAGCTTGGAAGCCCTCGGGGCATTTGGGTCGTGGAATTTATCCACAGATACAACGGTGCATCGGCAGTTGTACACCAGATACCCCGGTGCGCTTGGGTCTCCGGGGTATTCCAGCTCGTAGCCGTCAACCTTGAATTTCTCGCCGATATCCACCATTTGCCCATCAAGAAGCCGGTGGGCGTGGCGTGTTCTCCCATCCAGAGTAGCACGCCACATTTGTTTCAGCTGGATTCCCATAGCTGCCGCTTGCTTGTAACTGTTGATTCTCCCAGCACATTCCGCCGCAGTGGTGGCCGTCCGGGCACTCCGGATGGCTGCAGTGCGGTCCATGCCAAGTATCCTTTGCAGCCGGTCCCCGATGTGTGGTATCGACTCGCCCTGCAAGATTCCCTGTGTAATAGCTATGTTCAGGTGTTGCCGGTTCCACCGTTCATCCAGCGGCACATTGACGGAGGGGAGGGGCAGAATGTCCGGTTCTTCCTGGATAAGGCGCTCCACGGTGCTGTGGTCGTAGAGCGTCCAGGATAGATTCACATTGGCATCCTGCTCGATTTTGTAGGCGGCATAGTTTGCGTTCAGGGCGTACACGTCCGTTAGATTTCCCCGAACTATCTGCATGGCTATTTTATCAGAGTTCACGTAATCTTCCGTCAGCGTGTCAACCAAGGCTTTCAGGCGGCCACTTTCAACCATTTTTCGCTTCCGCCACGCCAGATAGTCCGATTTGGGAAGCTCACACTTTTCCACAAGGGCGGCTTTCTGCTTGTCCAGGCGCTCAAAATTCTTGTACCACTTCGCCAGTTTCTCCCGCATTTCCTCGGATGCCTGCTTGTAGATAGCTCCCACACGCTTTTCCATTTCCGCCAATAATCCATCCGTCTTCCGGTGCCCATAGTCGGCCATAGGTTAGCCCTCCGGCGGCTGCTGTTCCTGCCGTTCCTTCTGTTCCTCCTGGTTCTCTTGGAGCTGTTGCGTATTCTGCAACAACTGATTCTCCAACGCCCCCATACGCTTCATATCGGCCTCGTCCCGGCGGCGCAGGATGTCCGGCACCTCTTCGGGGAGGATAAAGGGCAGATGGTTGAGGATGGTTTCATCGTCCAGGTATTCAGCGGCGGACAGGATCATGTTGGTTTCCTCTGCCTGGTTGATTACCTTGTTCCACTGGAAAGAGGGTTCCGGGTTGTCGATACCAGCCACGGCACAAATTTGCCGAATGAAAGCAATCAGAAAGTACTCGAAGTCCGCACATTTGTTATCCTGAGGCTGATACGCTGCCGCAATCTCTGTGGCGGTCTTCTCAGCCCCAGCCAGGGCCGCCACGTCAAGCATCTGGGCATCTTCATACAGATCCCGACGCAGGATGTCCAGCATCGTCTTTCGGGCTTCTACGGGCACGTCCAGCGTCACAGGCGTGGCATCTGCACCACCGTCGCCGTCTCCCTCTACAGCTGCAGCCCGGACAGACCGGATGCGCTGCACAAACTTGGCAAGGTCTGGATCGTCCATTGCGCCTGTGTTTTTCAGGAGCCAGTACACGCCAGACGCATCAATCTGATTGGCAAATCCAGATTTCACAAAGTCGTAGCAGTCAATGGACTCTCGCAGCCCCACAATCTCGCTCTCGTTGGTGTCGTTTCCGTAGAGCACGGCAATGGGAAGACGGGTGTAATTCTCATAGCATTGGTCCACAATGCCCAAATCGTTACCAATCTCTTTGAGCACATAGCCCCGCTTTTCCCCCATCTGCTGGGCCGGGTCGCTGCCCATTGCGCTCCACTCGCTGATGCCGTCCGGCTCATAGAGCGTGGCCCGGAAAAGCTGCTTGTTTCCCACATCCCGGAACCAATACCGGATACCGGCCATAAGCTCAGAGGTGTTTTCATCGGGCAGGGGAGTAAAGCCGGGGTTCCCGGGGGTATCGGCAAAGGAAAACACTTCCAGGTGATCCAGATTCCAGTAACCGTATGCCACACCCTGAGCCAGGGCCAGCTTTGCCGCCTGCTGCAGCTTGTTGTCGATGTCCCTGCCCAGCTTTTCCTTGCCGTCCATGGTCACGCCGTTTGCCAGAATGTACCCCGCCTCCTGAGTTACCAGGCGGCGAAACATTAGCGTTTTCAGCCGGTAATCACTGGACCAAATATCTCTTGTTTTGTTCCCGGACAGTGTAAAAATGGTCTTTTCCAGCTGCTCGATGGTTAGATTTCGCTTGTTGTAGTAGGCCATCCCAACCACTGCGTTTTTGTATGCCTTACTGCCCCTGTGGTCCAGGACAGCGCCCCGAAGGAACTCTCCTACGGTGCCCTTGGCAATGGCTTCCTGTAAATCCTGGTATGTTTTCATTTGTACCTCCAATGTGTAATATCACAGCAGAGCCGCCGCAGCCGGTGGAAGCTCTGTGTTTTTCTTTACCTTATACCGCATGATTGTGTTGCAAAAATAGCGGATATCGTCCATAGCATGGTCATTTTCTTTGACGACGCTATCGTCATTCTTTTTTTCGTCCCAGCAATATAGGCCAAATTCTCGAATGCTATCTACGCAAGAGCGGTGTATTTTGATGTTACCGTCCTTTAGATAGGTGGCGGTCCTCCGGATACCGTCCAGCACCTTGTTATTTGCGGCCAAAATCTTAAATTTTCGTTTTTTCAAGGACGTGATAAATGATGCTGCTGAGGGGTCTACAATTACTCGCTTAATCGTGTAGCCACGGGCCAGATCCTCAATTGCGTCACAATGTTCTTCATCCGTTTTGTTCCGGTTGCTCTCCCTCCCTGAATAGTAGTATTCCTTGATTCGGACGGCTTTATCACCAGTGACGCTCCACAATCCAGCGGAACAGGGGTTTCTTGTTCCGTAGTCTACAGATATGTAATACTCTGCTCCTTCCGGGCAGTCGTCGGTGATGTTGGCTTCCCCGAAATCATACACCAGGCCTTCCGCCAGCACCCACAGACCCAGGATATACCGCTGGTAAAATACGCCGGTATACATCCGCTCGTATCGTTCCCGGATTTTTGGAGCAAGACTCAGGTTGTCGGACATCGTGAAATGCACATGGAGCGCATTCATTTCTTTCGCCGCCAGCACCCACTTTTTGTTAAACCAGTGCTCCGGGCCGCCGGGGTTGCAGTTAAACCACAGTTTGGAGCCATCCACGGAACACCGGGCCGTGACCTGCTCCACAAAGGACTGTGGCATCAGGGCCACCTCATCCAGCAATGCTCCGGCTAGGGTAATGCCCTGGACCAGAGTATAAGAACTTTCGTCACGTCCTCCAAATAGATAATATACGTTCTCCCGTCCGCATCCATCCGAAACAATGAGCTTGTGTTCCTGCTGTTTTTCCTCGATATGAAGATCAGGCGGCACCCAGTCGGACAGATGGATAATTACATTCCGGCGCAAACTCTGGATGGTCCGCCCACAAATACCGAACGTTTGTCCGTTAAACCGTGACATGCTCCACAGGATAAAGCCCACGGCCATGCTGACCGTTTTTCCTGACCGAATGGAGCCATCACAAATGATAGCGTCCCGATCCAGAAATTTTGGTTGCTGCCACCAAAGCATAGCCAGCTTTTGGCGCTTACTCAACTTCTGGTAGATCATCCGTGTCTATCTCCTCAGTAGCGGCAATGGCTTCCAGCAGGTTGTTTTTCTCGCCGTTGCTGCTGTCCTGGCCTCGCTTATCAAAAAGGCCCAGGTGTTTTCCAAGCATTTCCAACGCTCTCATTTTGTCGTACAGTTTAATTTCTCTCTCTGAGGACGACCCCATTTCACTCTCTGATGTTTTCACCTTCACGGCCTGGATACACGCTAAATCTTCTTCTGTTGCATCGGCCCGCACCGTTGCGCTGTCAGGGTCAATAACATCGTTTGCGTTGACAAAAGCAACTTTCGCCAGTTCTCGGAGGACTCTGTCTTGGGTAATTCCAGTACGGCGGGAACGGTGCGCCATTGCTTGGGATATTGCGCTTGAAATACTAACATTTACTAACAGCCTAGCGCCTTGCTCGTTTGCGGTGCTAGGCGAATACCCGGCTCTGATTGCGGCCTGGGTAGCGTTCAAATCAATCAAATATTCATCCACAAACCTTTGCTGTTTTGCCGTTAATTTTGCCACAATCTCACCACTTTTCTAAAATATTTGTTGACATTCGCACTATATCGTGCTATAATAAATATATCAAATGAGAGGGGGTGAATCCAATGGGCAAGTATGAAAAGAAGCCCATCAGACACGTCAACTGGCGGCAAACCTTAGTTGATGGACTAATGAGCTTCTTCGTTGGGCTGGTGTTGATGGTAATCGGTAAAATCATTGACTAAACCCAGCCACCATACAGGGGGAAACCCCTGTATGGTATGCCCATTATATCAAACCGTTGTCTGTCCGTCAATTGTTTTATTAGGAGGTAAATATGGGTATTGTTGGTACTGTGGGTCTTATCGTTGTGGTATACTCCGTAATTAAAATCTGCGTAGCTGCGTACCACATCTGGAAGGAGAAACACGATGGAAAATGAATATCTGTCCGTCACCGAATACGCCCAAAAGGTGGGCCGGGATGTTTCCAGAATCCGGCGTATGCTGATTGCCGGAACTCTGCCAGGAAAGAAAATCGGGAATCAATGGATCATCCCTGCCGATGCCCAATTGCCGGATGATAAGCGCATCCGGTCTGGAAAGTATATCAAAGCAAAATCCGAATAGCACGGTAACCCTGTCACTATGGCAGGGTTACCCTTTTATCACTATTTTATATCGAGCGGGGGGCAATGATACACACTTTTACAAAAACCCCATTTCCTGCGCCACGGCGTAAATAAACTCTTTGTTCCAGTTACAAGCCGTACCCTCCGATATATTCAGCTGCACGGCGGCACCAGGAACATTGTACCGCCGTTTGATATAAACCAATTCTATCAGCGCCAACCGTTCATCTCCCCGGTACTGGCCCTTTGTTCGGGCCAGTACCTTTTTCACGGCCATATCTGATATGGATTCCTGCAAGGTCGCTGGGACCTTGCCGCCTACGCTGTGCATAATTGATTTTTTTACATAATCGTACCACCAGTATTTCGGCCTAGACAAAGCCCCAACTCCTTTCTCAGCATAACTATCAAACGATAGTCGTATTGGCAAGCCCAGCCATAAAACTAATCGGTGTTGAAATTGCAAGCAGCTTTGTAAGCGCCGCCATTCGCTTCACCGTTTTTGCTTTGCTTGCCGCTTCATACAGTGCCGCAATACATCCGTATCCCTCCATCTTGTCTACGGCCAATACGTAGGATGTTGCCTGCAATGCTTCAGAAAACCATCTGGGAACGCTACCACCCATATATGTTTCCATAGTCCTACGGATAATCTTTTCAGGATCAACCCCATCGTCTTCTTCGGTTTCTTCCCATACTCCGTCATTGGCGACCTGCTTAATAGCTGCCGCCAGGTCTTGCATAATTCGCCCGTTTACGTTTTTAACGATTTCGTCTTGATTGAATGTAATTTCTGCCATATTGCGCTCCTTCCTATCCGTTATGTGGTGAGGTAGTCGTTAATTTTTTTCATTTTTGGGCTTCTCCTTTCGCTTTTCGGCAATCCGCCGTTCTTCCGCTTCTTTCAGGGCACGATACACCATGCAGTAAATCTCCCTGTTGGTTTTGGTGTTTGTCGGAAGGATGTAGGATACAAAGTGCCAGCAGTCCATGTAGGTGAGTTCGTTCATACGGTTTTCATCCACCTTTCCTCTTGATTCAGAGGAACCGAATCGGCAGACCATTTCTTTCTTTCTCCGTAGCTACAAAAGTCATCGTCCAGCACTGCCTGGTAGAAGTAATCACAATGCCGATGGCCGTTGTAGTTGGTGCATTCCCGGCACTGGACTACAGGAACGATTACATAATCATTTTGGAAGGTGGTTCTCATCCGCTTCATTACCGCTCTGTAAAAATCGTGGACTTCCTGGTGCTTGCAGTCCTTGTAATGCTCGTTATACAATCGCTCGATCTCATCATACAGGCGGTTTATCTTAAACAAAACCATTTATCGTTCCTCCTCCGGTGGCTCTGGAATCGGCATCCAGTGGGTGATTTCTATAGCGCTATCCACCAAGTCCGGTTCGTTCCTTCCGCACTCGGCAAGTAAATCTTCGCATACACATGACCACCAATACCACTTTTTTCTGTAATAGACAGCAGTCGCTTTTTGCGGAATATCCTTCATTTCCTGATAATACGGCTCTGGGTTGTGATTTACCCACACCACATTTACAGGCTCAAGTTCCTCAGGCGGCCTCTCACTGCACGGAATCCAGCGACGCACCGGCTCCACATCGGCGGGCTTTTCACCTTCCAGCCTCTCCCGGATATAATCGCAAGCATCATTCCAGCCCCGGTTATACTCGGAGTATGTTTCCGGCTTTTTGATGTCTTTGTCATACGGGTGTTTGTCTGCGGCATAGTCTGCAATTGTTACCGCCACATCCTGGCTTATGTAATCAGTCGCCATTCAGTGCCTCCTTTATATTGCAAACCAATTGGATAATTCCATACACCATTTGCAAAAGCGCCCATACTAAAACCGCTGCCATAAGTACACAAAAAAGTACCACCAGGATACGAGCGATGAAAACTGCAATTATTTGAGCCATAATCACACCTCCTCGTTAAATTTACTGCAAAATTCTGTTGCGGGGCAGCAGGCGCATTCATCCGGCTCTTTGTACTCGCAAGTAAAGCCCATATCTTTCACCATTGCCAGCCTGTCAGCAGCGTTCCACCAGTCCATTTCTACTTTTCCAGGGGTGTAATACTTGTCCGCAGCCTTTTCACGGTGTACCTCAATCTCGCAAAAATCCATATCTTCGCAAGTTTCTGTGTGCATTGCCAAGGATCTGGCTTTTCCGGCTGTTTCCGCAAAGACGATGGTTGCTGTCCACTCATTTGGATCTCGAACTTTCCATGCTTTCATGCCAGATCCTCCACATAACACCAGCTCTGGGGCGGGCGTTTGATTCGTAATTCGACTATTCTCCAGTCCTCTTGCCTTTTCTGCTCTGCCAAAATCTGTACTAGCGGTTCCTTTTCGGCGCATAGAGCGTACTGTTTCCACCTATACCCCTGAAAACGGCGGTTCTTGGTCAGCTCCTCCCGGGGTATAAACAGCTGCTTGTACTCAAAAACATACATATTTTCTCCTTCCCGCCCGGGTTGCCCCGGGCTTATAAATGCCTCGATTTCGAGGCGGTTAAACTTTCCCCGCCCAGAAGTCCGCAAACTTCCGTCCTACGATCACGGCATTGGCCCATTCCCTCTGGAATTTCCTCCACTCTGGGTCACGCCGCCCTGTTTCGTCACGGTAGAGCATGGCAGGCCCCCCCACTGTTCCGCCATTGCGGCGGCGATTCCGGGGAAGGTCTTTGCTGCCGCAGCCGCACGGAATTTTGGCCCTTTGCGTCTTGTGTCGTAGTAAAACTGCGTTTGTCTTCGTTTTTTCCCGTCACGCGTAACGCAATCATGGAATTTAATTTCCGGCCTTTTCGTTATAGTAGGGATAAGCGGGGGTAGGTTCTTTAACCATAGGCAAGTTGTCTTCAAAGTGTTTTCGTTGGCATCTATGGCAAATTGCCAGGGCTGGACAATGCAATCAGGCTTCCGATATAAGGTTGACATTTTTCCTACTGGATTCTCAATGGCAATCCTTGGAATGTCTGCCGCTGCAAACTTCATAAAAAAGGACGCAGCTTCAAACCGTAAGTACAAGGGTTTTCGTCCCTCGGCAAACCACCGTTCTCCTGATGCTGCAAGGTGGGTACACGGCGGATGTGCAACCAGCATATCCCACCGTCCCACATCATGCGTCAGTCCATCCATAGTGGTCACTTGCCCCCCCTCGAGGGCCTTTAGGGCATCCCCCAGGATATGCCATTCCGGGTGACCCCCGCTGGGTTCCTGGATGTCGCAGGAGTAGGCTTCATGCCCCTTTTCCCGGAACGCCTTGCAGACAGTTTGCGATTCCTCGCAGGCAACAAGCACTTTCATGTCTCGCTTTCCTCCACCGGTGACCGGAGCCAGGAGAGCCACTCAGCCTTGCATTCTTCCGCAGTGCAAAAGATGCCGCATCTTACTGGGCAGTACAAGCAATGTGCCATTCTGCTCATTTTCTCGGACAGCTCCTCGTCCGACATCTCCCGGATGCGGTCTGCGTTGGTCTTAGGTTTCATTTCCATTGCTATTAACCTCCACCAGCTTTCCACCTTTGCAGACGTACCACACACCGGGCTTGATGTTATCTCCATCCACGATACCGGCGGAAACGGAGGTGATGGGATATGTTCCCAACGTATCGCTGTATGGTCCCCTTTCCACCGCAAACAGCGCACACCCGATACCACCCATCACACGTCCGCCAATGCCACATGCCATAGCGGCACAAGCTTTTCCTGTGGCGGATGCAACTCCCTGGTCTCCTGTGGCGGAGGCGGCTCCCTGGTCTCCTGTGGCGGAGGCGGCTCCCCGGTATCCTGTGGCGGATGCAGCTCCCCGGTCTCCCGTGGCATTCCCACCGGCTTCTTCTACGGTTCTGCTCTTGATATACTCAATCTGAGCCTTCACCAGTCCCGGAATGCCAATTTCAGCACCGATTTTAATTGTTTTTGCACAAACCTTGGTATCCCCGCTCTGCCTATCCTTGGATACATCTTCCAGGTCTACCTCCCGGTAGATGCTCCCATCTCCTGGGGCGTAGTATCCCAGCACATCCAGTGGCATTTCACAGGCGTGGAAACCGCTTTTACACAGCTTGGCGGTCTTCTCGTGGTAGGTTTCGCCCTTCCGGTATTGGAAACCACGGCATTGCATGTTTTTGTCGAATCCTTTGTAGGCTTTCATATTTGCATTTCCTTTCTTCGCTTTACGGCCCATTATTCCGCAGCAACGGCTCTTTCCTGAGCGTCTTCTGCAAGCAGCCGCTGGATAGCCAACATTACGTCGTTATCAAGTGCCTGCTGTGGCTCTGGCTTTTTCGGCAGCTCATCCGTCCACCGCCCCTGATTAAGCCAGGTGGCCGGATTCGGGATATATTGGCCGTCGTCCTTACTCCATTGGCTGCTGCACTTCTGGCGCTCAATTGCCGCCACAAGTGTTTCAACAGGGACTTTCACCTTGTCAAAAGCTTTCCTAGCAGGCTGTTTGCCAACTTTCGTCGGGTAGGCATTCCAAAAAATCTCGAATTCTGCGTCTGACCGTTTCGCCCCCTTGGGGGCTATAGGGGTAATACTACTGGTTTTGGATTTGGTTTTGGTTTTGGATTCGGTTTGGCTTTTTTGGGTTTCTTCAAAAACCGATGGGTTATTTTGGGTTTCAGAAAAACCCATTGGGTTATTTGGGTTTTCTTGGGTTTCTTCAAAAACCGCTTGCTTTCTCGGTCTCCCACCTTTTCTGCCATTTTCTGCATTGGATGTGTTGCGCTTCTCGTAGCTTTCATTATATCGATCAATGGTGTTCCGGCAGCGCTTCCAGAATAGCCGCTCGACTCCTTGTAGCTCCGGCTCTTCGCCGCTGATGGAATACACCTGCATAGCCCGTATCAATCGGCCATATTCTTCATCGCTCAACCCGTCCAGCTCTTCCAAAAACTCAAACGGAATGGGCGTGTACTCTCTAGCCATAGGCTACACCTCTCTTATCTGGATACCGTACCGCTCCAACATCAGCTTTTTCTTGATTCTGTATACTTCGGTCCTGTAGCCCTTGGCATCCTCAACGACGGTCTCGCCGTTCCGGATGTAGCAAAAGTCGGCTATGTAGCTGCACTCATGTTCCAGGAGCTTCCCGGGCTTCCTCTGGCCTTTCCTGGGGCCTTTTGTGTATGTCTCGTTGCTTGGGGCGTACTGATTTGGAATCAGCTGGAATTTGGTTTGCCGCCGGAGGAAGGATATCACCCCGGCCCGTTCCAGAAGTTTAAGCTCCTGGTATCTGGCCGCCTCTCGCTTGCTGTCAAATTGGATACCGTCCACGGTGATTTTGGTGTTTCCGTATTTTCGTCTTCTCATTGGGGCCTCCTGGTTTTGTCAATCCCTGGGGCGGTGTGCCCCAGGGTGATATCAGTTAGAAGGGCAACTGGGCATCGTCATCCTCCAGCATCGCGAAATCGGATGCGGGGGCGCTGGCGGGAGCGGAGT
>OIZO01000223.1_pt1 | contig 41780 bp, 33 predicted proteins | sample 1588551 | NCBI WGS metagenome assembly OIZO01 (sample SAMN03283271) | human gut metagenome | biome: human-associated habitat; material: feces | host: Homo sapiens | place: Peru | collected 2012 | reverse complement strand
AATATATCACCAATTAATTTAGCTAGATAACCTTTAAACAATTTGACGTTCGATACAAAAGGAGTGTTTGAAAAACTTATAAAAAAGATTAAAGAATTTTCTGTAAAAGAGTTTAAGGAGGCAACTGAAGAAATAAAAGATTATATTGATAAAGTATCAGAAAAAGATTTTAAAGAAATCGTAAAACAAATGGGGACTATACCCGAAAGCATAGAACACGATTCAACAGAAGAAAAGTTATACTCAAAAGCCTCGGATATAGTTTTAGCGAGATGTTTCAGAATGTTAGGGTTGGCATCAAAAGCGTTGGATGAAAGGGCTGATAGTGCCGATATACTAGCGAAAAGTGTTTCAGGATATAAATATAGCTTGGTTGCAGATGCGAAATGTTTTAGGTTGAGTAGAACAGCAAAAAATCAAAAAGATTTTAAAGTTAGCAATTTGAGTGATTGGCGAGGTTCTGAAAATGAGTATGCTGTTTTAGTAGCTCCTTATTTTCAATACCCACAATCTACTAGTCAAATATATTCGAAAGCTCTTGAAAATAATGTGTGTTTGATGGCATGGGAACATATGTCAATTTTGTTAGAAAAAAATATTAAAGAAACAGAAACATTATCGCTGGAATCGTTATGGAACGCTTCTCAAATGATAGCAAGAGATAAAACGTTAAGTTTTGTAAATGCCAAATGTTGTTTTTTACCTAAAATGGATGTTTATGTTGCGAAGAAAGCTGGGCTATTAGAATCAAAATATAATAGCATGTTAGATAAATACAAAAAGCTAATTATATATAGAGGAAAAACCGAAATTGCTTATTGGACAGGGTGTATAGAAGAAATAAAAAAATATACCAAAGAAAAAGCTATAGAAGAATTGATTAAAACAATGAAATTACAAGAAAAAATAAATGTTATTACACAATATATTGATAAATTAAATAGGTAGGTGAAATATTAATGAGTAGAATTGAATTAGGCGATTCTGTACAATTGATAAAGAATATAGACACAGAATCAGTACATTTAATTTTATCTGATATCCCATATGGAATAAATTATGATGAATGGGATGTTTTGCACAACAACACAAATAGTGCGCTGTTGGGGAAGAGCCCAGCACAAGAAAAAAGTGGAAGTATTTTTAAAACTAGAGGTAAACCATTAAATGGTTGGGCTCAATCAGATAAAAATATCCCAGTTGAATATTATCAATGGTGTTCATCGTGGGCAAAAGATTGGCTAAGAGTATTGAAGCCGGGTGCAAGTTGTTTCATATTTGCAGGACGAAGAATGGCTCATAGATGTATTTGTGCGATGGAAGACGCTGGTTTTATTTTTAAAGATATGATTGCATGGGAAAAAGATTCAGCTGCGTACAGGGCACAAAGGGTTAGTTGCGTTTTTGATAGAAGAAATGATGAGCAAAATAGTTTAACATGGGAAGGATGGAAAATCGGAAACCTAAGACCATTATTTGAACCAATACTTTGGTTTATGAAACCTTATCCACAAGGAACTACTTTGACAGACAATATAATAAAATATGAAGTCGGCGCATTTAATGAAAATAAAATAAAAGAATTAACCACTTTAAACGAAGGACTTGAAATTTGTTCAAACATTATAAAGGTTAAGGCACAAAAAACCGATAGAGGGTTGCACCCAACACAAAAAGCAGTGGAATTAATGGAAATACTTATTTCGTTAGTAACTAAAGAAGGACAAACTGTATTGGATCCTTTTTGTGGATGTGGAACAACGTTGGTTGCTGCAAAAAAGTTAAATAGAGAATATATCGGATTTGAAATAAATGAAGAATATTACAATAATATATTGCTAAGAATGAAAGAATAACAAGTTTTCGTTGAAATAAAATAAAAAAAACAAAGAGCCATTTTAAGGCTCTTATGGGGCATTAGCTCAATCGGGAGAGCGTCTGTTTTGCACGCAGAAGGTCAGCGGTTCGATCCCGCTATGTTCCACCAAAAATGGTGAGTATAGTTCAATAGCTAGAATACTAGATTGTGGCTCTGGTGATATGGGTGCGATTCCCATTACTTACCCCAAAATTTCCATATCGCTTAACTGGACAAAGCACTTGGCTACGAACCAAGAGACTGCGGGTTCAAGTCCTGCTAGGGAAGCCACCAAATACGCACAATTTTGCGTATTTTTTATTTTGATAAGAAACTCTATGTATAAAGTAATATATACTGTCTAAAAAATAAGGAAAATCTAAGAACAGGAAGATGATCTCCGAAAGATCGTGTTCTTGTTCTATTAAATACCACTATGTGTGGAAATTAACACTTAACGAGAGGGTTTAGTGTTAGGATCGAGAGAGGTCCAAAATATAGATAAAGCGGTTTCGTTCTCCTTGACCGCTTTTTTATTTTTCGTTAATAAAAAATTTCTTATGAGTATAATTTTTTACAAAATTAAGAAAGGAATTGATTATGAAGAAATTTTTGTTAATTAAGAATGGCGCTACTCTTGGTGCTGGTGTTGCTAAGGATGACGAGGATTTAGCTGATGCAATTAAGGAGTTTGCTCCATTGATTGCTGAGGGTTGTGAAATTAAAATCGTAGAAGGTGGTTCTATGCAAGAAGAAATTCAAAAGAATCTTATGCATGATAACCAGATTATGGTTAATGTAAAGGCTCTTGATGGCGATTCTGCTAGAAAGAAGCTTGAAGCCTTGCTCGAAGGTAATCAAGAGATTGAAATTGTTCATGATTGTTATGATGACGATTATGAAGATTATTACGAAGATGATTTTGTTGATGACGAATATGATGAAGATGAAGCCATCGATGAAGATAATGACGAAGATGAAAATAAAGATGAAATCGGCAATGATTGTGTCCATCGAGAAAAGTGCGATGGTACAGCAGAAGATTGTCGTTGTTGTGAATTTAGATTATTGTAAAAAGGGACTTTAATGGTCCTTTTTCTTATGTACTGGCAAACAAAAATTAAAAAAACTACCACAATAGCGATAGCTCTTTATATTTCGATTTAAAGACCAAAATATTGCGATTAAGGTTGTGATTGATGGACTAATCGCAATCTTTTGTCAATAACTCACCGCTTATAGAAGCGGGAGCTTGTAACTGCCCTGTGGTGCTAGCGGATTACATCCTCCCACATTTTTTTCGCTATTGCGTGGCGTTACATAAGGCGTATTGACAAACACCCGTACTATAAAAATTTATTCCATAGTAGTTGGCATTAATAAATTAATACCCATGCGTTGTAGATTCATTGCACCGATTCTATCATCGTTAGACTTATAACCACAGTTTTTACAACAAAAGATATGTTTATACTTATTTCTATTGGCTTTTTCTGTGTGTCCGCACTTTGGGCAACATTGACTTGTGTAAGCGGGGTTAACCTTTTCAACTAATTGCTTATTTTTAAGAGCTTTATAAATAAGTTTTTGCTCTAAGTCATAATATGGCCACGAAACACTAACATAGCGATCTTTTGTTTTAACTCTTTCCGTTACAGCTCTAATGCCTGATAAATCTTCAATCACAAATAAAGTCTTTTCTGGGTTGTTAGTAACGAGTGCCTTACTAATGCAGTGATTCACATCTTGCATCCAACGGTTTTCTCGATTACCAATAGCTTTTAATCTTCTTCTTGAAGAAGGAGTACCTACTTTTTGCAATTCTCTTCTTAGGTTTTTGTAATGAGCTCTTTTCTTCTTGATAAATTTACCATCGTAAAAAGTTGTTTTACCTTTGCTGTCATAGGCAGTTACGATAAAACGAATACCTCTATCAACTCCTACTACATTTGAAATTTCATTTTTAGAAATTTCTTCAATTTCGTAAGTAACAGGAATGTGTAAGAAAAATTTATCATGTTTAAAAACTAATTTAGCTGTTCCAAACTTACAATTATTATTGAAATATTTTTCCATGCCTTTTGAGAAATACTTAACTTTAATACGTCCGTTTAATGTATTAACAGAAAACAATTCCTTATTTAAAGAATAATCTCTGTTCCAAACTAAATCTAATTGAGGTTTTTTAAATTTAGGTTGTATCCACTCTTCTTGATTTTCTAAAATAGTTTTATATTTTGCGACAACAGCACGAATACAAGAAATAGCCATTTGAGAACGCAATTTATACACTTCTCTTAACTGCTGATAAACATTTTCTTGTATCTTTTCACGATTTAAACAATGGGTTTTAAAAATATAACTAGAAACATAATTACAAGCATTAGCAAAAGTCTTCATAGTTTCAAATACTATTTGTTGTTCAGAAGGATTTACTATAATTTGTATCTTTGCAGTAACTGTTTGTAACATATTTTTTTCACCTAAAAGATGTTACTTAAATAGTCGGAGAAAATAACTAAAAACCTCTCCTTGTAGAAGAAGAGACCCTTTTTTCTTGGTGAACTTTTCACCACTTGTAGAAGTGGAAGTTTTCTGTCTGTTTTGTGATAAAAAACGGTAGGCGTACAACACCTACCTCATTACGCGGGCTCCTCACCCTAATAAATCCAGTCTTACTTTTCAGCGAAGACCAAACCATAAGTTCCGCAAAGGCTTCTATCGGTGGAAGCCAACACCATAACAGCGACCTGTTCTTAATTTATATCCCGCTTATCCATAAGGATTGAGCAAGCGGAGAATATAGTGAGGGATACCCCCACTATGGTTGGACCCTTAAGCCCAAATATTCTCTTCGTTATTATTATAGTTTTTCTTTTTCAGATTATAACAAAATTTAATTGCGATGAAAAAATCCATATACTATTTTTTAATTTTAGGTTCAAATAGAGCTTTAAGTTTTTCAACTCCTAATTCTACATCTTTGGAAGGCTTTTTGTTGGCTTCTTTCCAAATTTTAACAGCTTCTAGACCCTTGATAATTGGAGTTGAGGCGATTTGTGTTGGCATATTTAGAATCTCCTTATAACAAACACCACACACAGTGGTTAAATTCAAAAGTTTCATTATTATTATAGTTTCTCTTTTTTTTAGATTACAAAAAAAACCAAAGCAATCCTTAAAAAAACAAGGATTAGGTCCTTGCTGTGATTTGAGAAACCCTATGGTTTCTAATTTTTAATTCTACATATTTCACACCGTTGCTTTTAGGCAAAAACCAGTAATAAACATCTTCGCCATTTTCTGTTAGGCGCTTATCGTAAAACTTGCCTATACGGTCAAACGCTTCGGTATCGTACATTCCTTCAAAGATTTCCAATGCTCTGTTCATTTGAAGCTTTTTTGATATGTGTAAACCTAACAAAACAAAAATAAATATAATAAATAATAAGAAAACTGAAATCATCATTAACTCTGTTTCCATTTTTAACCTCGCTAATAGATAATACTTTTCAAAAGAAAAAATAAACATTCCAAAAATTAGTTTTAATTGTGAAGTTTTTATGTATAATTCTTTCATGAAAACATTATTAGCTTTTATTTTTTTGATTATGTTAATCGTTACAGTTCACGAAGGCGGACATCTTCTTTTTGCGAAACTGTTTAATGTTTATTGTAGTGAATTTTCTATCGGTATGGGACCTGAACTATATCGCAAGAAAAACAAGGAAACCGACTTCGTTATTCGTTTACTTCCAATTGGTGGTTTCTGTTCAATGGCAGGAGAAAGCGAAGATTTAGTTGAAAAACGTAAAAAAATAGATGTTCCAAAAGAACGCACTATCAAAGGTTGTGATAAATGGAAACAAGTTATTATTTACCTTGCTGGTGTTGTAATGAATTTTATTCTAGGTTTTGTTGTTATTGTAATTGCTGTTATGACAATCAAGACTGATGGCGTTAACATTGGCTTTGTACAGGCATTACAAAGAGCTCCTTCTGTTTTTAGCACTTATGCGTTAGCTGTAATTGAAGGATTAAAAACCTTGTTATCCCAGCCAACTCAAATTTCTGGTGTTGTAGGCATTTATGCTCAAACAGGAGAAATCTTATCAAGTGGAATTACTTATTATTTAATGTTAATTGCTTTAATTAGTATTAATGTTGGTATCTTTAATTTATTGCCGTTGCCTGTAATGGATGGTGGTAGGGTATTAATCTTAATTATTGAAGCAATCATGGGACACGATTTAGATAAGAAGTTAGAAGAAACAATTATGTTGATCTGTGCTGGATTATTAATCTTGTTAATGTTGTGGGCATTTGGGTTAGATATTTATCGCTTGATTAAAGGAATTAATTTCTTTTCATAGAAAATTCAGGAGACTAAGTTATAAACTTAGTTTTTTTAATTATAATCTTAAGAATATTTAAAGGAGATTTCTATGAAGAATAAGAAATATTTAGCGAGTGTGCTAGCTACAATGGCACTTGTTGGCTGTACAAAAGGAACAACCAATCAAGGTGGTACAACAACTAAGGAAGACACGGTTCATGTTTCTGTATATAAAGGAGATTTCATCAATTTACTAGGGGATGAAAATGTATCTACCTTATATCAGTCAAATCTCGCCTTGGAAGATGGAGAAGTTGCAATGCTTGGCGACAAGTTATCTGACTATAAGTTCAAGACATACGAAGGCGATGATTTCCAATTACCAACAGAGGGTCCATATGTTGTTGAAGTTTTGGGACCTTGGTGCAGCTATTGCCAAAGACTTACTGGCGAAGTTCTAGAAAAATTGTTAGATTCAGGTGTTAAGGTTTATCAATACTTCCTACAAGCTGATAATGCAAGTATCGATGACTTCTACGTTCAAGCTGGTATTGAAAAGCCCGAAGGTGTTACTGTATTAAAAGAATGCGAAGATTTTGAAGCTTACCTAGGTGAAAAGAATTTATATAGTGTTCCTCAATCACTTGTGGTTGATGAAACTGGTAAGATTGCATTATCTCATATTGGATACGTGGATTATGAAGATTTCAAGAAGTTCTATGACTATGCTTTAACCGCTAAGTTATATGAAACAAAGGTTGATGGCGTTGATTTAAAAGCATATCTTGAACAACAAGTAAAGATTAGAAATTATATCAATAATCTAGATGAAATTGACATTCCTAAGAGTTTATTAAAGTAAGAGGTTAGTTTAACCTCTTTTTTTATACCTTATTTTATTTTTATGTATAATTTAGGGATTTTAGGAGGTTTCTATGAAACATTTTATTGAATCCTTTGTAACGGCAGTTTTATTAGTTACTGTAATCTTTGCGGTAGTTTCATTGGTAACAGCGCAAGCTGAATTAGTATCAGCAAGAGAAACACATTCACAGCTCTTACAGGCAGTCCAAACATCCGATGCATCAGCCATTGAAGATATAGCAGAACTTAATGAACGTTTAAATGTATCGGTTCATACAAAACATAAAAACTGGTATACGGTTGTTTCAAAATTAGAAAGTTCTAATTCAAGAGATTATTATATGGTTACATTAAATTATGTAATTAATATACCTTTATTTGGACAGGTAGCAACTGGTCAAATTAACGGATACGCAAAGTAAAAGAGCCATTTAGTTAGGCTCTTTTTCATTTGCTTCTTCGATATTTTCTGTCTCTTCTGAATTTTCAACTCCCTTTTCAACAACTTCCGGCTCTTCGATTTTGAAATCGTCTTCATTATATGTATAAACTATTTCATTTCCTTCTAATGGTTCTGTTATATATTTTTCATCTACTGTTCTTTGCTTGCTTAAAGTTAAGAACTGAACAGAATCATCTAATAAATAAACCATTTTGCTTTCATATAACACATAGGCAGTTTTTTCTCCACTTTGATACTTAGCAATAAAGTTGTATAAATATGGAGTTTTAGTCTTTTGGAAATTTACTACACTAACAAATTCATAATTATCGATATCGCCAGCTTCTTGAAGCTTTTCGTTAAGAAGTTGTCTCATAGCATCACTCTTTTTAGCTGCTAAAAGGTCCTTATCTTCTACATATAGTTTTAAAGTTTGTTCTGAATGATTTTCTACAATATAACCTAATGATTTAAAATAGTCTTCCATAGTTGAATATTTAGTATTTTGTAGGAAAGTACTATCTAATGAAATATTAATATCCATAATAGAAACATATGGGATAACCTTGTTTGTATCAATTGTAATATCATATCTTAGGTTTTCTTGAACCTCTTTTGGTAATTTACAATCCTTGACAATGCTTGCTATCACTTGATCTGTTCCGCTTACCCCATAAAAATCAACGACAGTATCACCAGCTAGGTCTAGATAAGTTGCTTCTTTAAGGTTAGAAACTTCAAATTGATAAGGTGTAAGGTCAAACTTTAATTCTGAATCAATTCCTTTAAAGTCCTCACTAATTCCGATTGTGATCATATCACCGTTTGAGATTTCAGAGGTCTTGCTTGCCAGTATGTAAGGCATTAGTTCGTTCATATATTTTTTAACTTTAATATATTCTGTGTCTGAACTAAAATCCTTGGAAGTAAATTCTTTTAAAGAAAGCTTTAAATCAGCAAATTCACTTGGTCCAACAAATTCATAATCAACAAAATCCATAAAATTATAGTCGTATGTCGGTTCTTGTGGTTTTTGTTTACAAGCACTTAACCCAAGGAACATCCCGACTATCAATAACCCTGTTAAAAGTTTTTTCATTTTAAAAAACGCTCCTTTAATAACAAAAGAATTTTACCAAATATACCCATAAAATATAATAACATTTTTAATTTTTAGTTTTCTAAAATCGTATATTAAGGGGAGAGGTAAAATATGAACAAAGTATTTAAATGCGCTCTAATTAAGGAACAAATAGAAGGTGCCCTGAGATTAGCAAACGAATATAATAATTTAATTGAAATACAATTGCTAAGTGTAGATGACGACTTGTCTTTACTGGCAAATTTTAACGATAAAATTTCATCAATTCATCTTCCGATAAAAGATAATTTATGTGATCTGACAGTTGTAATGAGTTCATGTGCTACAAAGGATAACTATTTTAACTTTTTAAATGAGATAATCAAAAAATGCCCAGATACAGGTTTAGTTATACATGCAGATGATTACGCTGAACATTTATATAATCTTAAATCAAGCAACCCTTTCTTAAAATGGGTTAGTGAAAATAATGTAACGGTATTTTTAGAAAACACAGGTATTACAGCAGATTTAAAGAAGGGTATTTTAGCACCTAAATATATTTCAGTTCGCTTCAATGAAATTATTAAAAAAGGTTTGTTTCATCCATTATTAGATATTTGTCATTTTCAAATCGCAAGAGATAAGTTTGATACAAACTTAAAATTTAGTTTATTTGAAACATTAACGTTATACAATCACAACGAAATGAGAATTCACCTATGTAGCGCAATAGGGTGTGGTAAAGATGAACTAGGTGGGGTTCATGGAAGCAATTTCAAAGAAAACATTCCATTATTAGAAAAAATTATTGAAACAACTCTTCCATATAATCCTTATTACATTCTTGAGGTAAATGAAATTGATTATGCCAATAAGCCTAATGCTTTATGGCTAAATAATAAGATTGATGAAATTATTAAAGAATTAAGTTTTAATTCAAATTTGAATCAGTAAAATATTTTGATACAGAAAGGGGACTTTATGCCAAAAATTTCAAATTTATATAAATCATTTGAACATTGGAAAAAATATGATGTTATTTGGATATATTCAGATACACATTTTAATGATATAGATTGCAAACTAATGGATCCTAACTGGCCATCAGCAGAAGAACAAGCAAAAAACATTAATAGTAAAGTTAGAAAAAATGACATGCTAATTTTATTAGGGGATGTTGGAGATATTGAATTCGTTAAAAAGCTTAACGGCTATAAGGTTTTACTTACAGGCAATCATGATAAAGGAGTTAGTAATTATTTAAAAGAAGCAAATCTAACTGTTGAAAACGGTGTGATTATAGAACGTAATAATAAATTATTTGATGAAGTATACGACGGACCTTTATTTATTAATTCAAAAACAGTTTTAAGTCATGAACCCATTGATTTGCCTTTTGGATTAAATATTCACGGACACGATCATAGTGGCAAGGAATTTATAGAAAAAGAAAATAGTGCTCAATGTAATGTTTGTAGCAATGTAATTGGCTTTGTACCAAAAAGATTAGATGAAATTGTAAGAAGATTTAAAGTTGCTGATTTACATCGTATTTCAATAGACAATGCGATTGAACATTCATTTAGAGAAAGATAGGATGCTCAAAATGAAAGGTTGAAAAATTAGAAAGGTTTTAAACAAATGGAAATAATTAAAGCACTCAAAATGCGAATTTATCCAGATGATAGTCAAAAAATGAAAATAGATAAAACAATTGGCTCATGTCGCTTTATTTATAACCATATGCTTGACAGAAATATAAAAGCATATAACAGAAGAAAAGAACATCTTTCTTATAACAACATGCAAAATTTGTTACCTATTATGAAAGACTATCTTCCTTGGTTAAAAGGAGCAGATTCGCAAGTCTTGAAATATGCTTGTCGTCAAGTGGATGTAGCCTATAAAAACTTCTTTGCAAAAAGAACTGGTTTTCCAAAATTTAAAAGCAAAAAGAAAAGCAAGGCTTCTTATACCACCACAAACAAAAAGTGTATTGATTATCTTCCTACTGAACAAATGGTTAAACTGCCATTTCTTGATTGGATGAAATGTTCAGACAAGCGTGTGTTGAAAGATTATGACTTCAAGTATGCAACTATTTCTAAAGTAAATGATAAGTATTATGTGTCGATAACATATAGTATTGAAAAAGATGTTAAATCTATTGCCATCAATGAAAATCAAGTTGTTGGGTTAGATTATAAATCTGATGGGCTATATGTTGACCATAATGGTTTTACGGTGAATATGCCACATTATTTTAGACAAGCACAAGCTAAATTAAAAAGCGAACAAAGAAAGTTACGATTAAAACAAGGCTTTAAAAAAGGTCAAAAGCAATCTAATCGTTTCAAAAAGCAACTTCTTAAGGTGGCGAAACTTCAAAAACACATAGCTAATCAAAGAAGGGACTTTCTTCACAAATTAAGTACAGAACTTTCAAAAGATTATGACGCTATATGTATAGAAGATTTAAACATAAGGTCTTTATCTAATAAAGGTTTTGGAAATGGCAAAGCTACATTAGATAACGCATGGGGGATGTTTACTGTAATGCTTGATTACAAATTACAAGAGCAAGGGAAACAGCTTATTAAGGTGGATAAGTTTTATCCTAGTAGCCAAACTTGTTCGATTTGTGGTTGCATAAACAAAGAAATTAAAGATCTAAGTATCAGAAAATGGGAATGTCTAAATTGTGGTACTGTTCATGATCGAGATATTAACGCAGCAGTGAATATTAGAAACGAAGGACTAAGACTTTTAGGCTTATAGTCTTACAAAAAGGTACGGTGAGGTACACCGAAACCTAAACAACGCACATGGAGACAGGAACTTCGGGCATAAGTTAAATTATGTAGATGTCTGTCAATGAATTGTGAACTGCAATTATGAAACAACTGGTGAAAGCAGTGTTTCAACCACTAATTGCAGATTGCCGATAGAACATTGCTCAAAATGAGCGGAAGGAGATTGTAGCTGATGTGTAAAAACTTTGTTGATAAGTTAATAGGATTTTTATTTGAAACAGATATTGTAGAAGAAAAACCCAAAGTTGTTAAGGCTGAACCAAAAATTATTAAGGCAGAACCTATAAAGGCAGAGCCAATAGAAAATAAAAAAGAGGAACCCAAGATAAAGATTGTTAAACAAGAGGTGTTTATAGATCCACCTAAAAAAGTTGAGCCGAAACCGGTCGTAAAAAAAGAACCTGAAATTATTCCAGAAAAGTATGAACAAAGAGAAATTATTTCACCATTTTTTGGAAATGTGAATAAACCTTGTATTGAAACTGAGGTTAAAAAGCGACCTACAATGACTAGAACAAAAATTATTTCACCTATTTATGGAACGCAAATAATTGAAGAACCAGTTAAGAATGTTGGAGCAATTAATGTGCCTGTATGTGAAGATGGACTAATTATTGCTCAAAAACAGGAAACAAGAAAGCCAAAAGAAAAGGTTTCATTAGAAGAAAAGCCTAAAAAGACAACAAAGAAAAAAACTACAAAAAGTGAAGAAGCAAAAGAGTTAAAAACATCGAAAGAAACAAAAGCTACAAAAACTGTAAAAACAAAGAAAACTACTACAAAAGTTGAAAGGGACGAAAATGGAAAATTATAATCAAATTGCAAAAATTAAAGTGTTTGGTGTCGGTGGTGGCGGATGTAATGCCGTTAACAGAATGATTGATGATGGTGTTCAGGGAGTTGATTTTTATATTTGCAACACCGATTTACAGTGTTTAAATAAATCTAATTGCGCAAATAAAATTGTGCTTGGTAAGACTATCACAAAAGGGCTTGGTGCTGGTGCTAATCCCGAAGTGGGTGCTAAGGCAGCAAGTGAAAGTGAAGATGAAATAAGAAAAGCGGTTGCTGATGCTGACATGGTGTTTATCGCTTGCGGTGAAGGCGGTGGAACTGGAACTGGTGGCGCTCCTGTTGTTGCAAGACTTGCTAAGGAAGCTGGAGCTTTAACCGTTGGTGTAGTTACAACTCCGTTTAGTTTTGAAGGACGTAAACGTAATGAACACGCAAAAACTGGACTAGAACAATTAAAAAAGTATATAGACTCTCTTATTATTGTTTCAAATGATAAGTTGTTAAGTGTTATTGGCAAGATTCCAATGATGGAAGCCTTTAAGGAAGCTGATAATGTTTTAAGACAAGGTGTACAAACAATCACAGACCTTATCGCTGTACCGGCATTTATTAATCTAGATTTTGCTGATGTTAAGACGGTAATGGCAAATAGGGGAACAGCCTTAATTGGCATTGGTTTAGCTAAGGGCGAAAATAGAGCAAAAGAAGCAGCGGCAAGAGCTTTAAAATCTCCATTGCTTGAAGCGCAAATTTATGGAGCCAAAGCGGCGATTGTCAATATTACAGGCGGTCCAAGTACATCTATTCAAGATTCTTGTTTAGCTATTGAACATATTGAACAAATGGCAGGGCATGATATTGACATTATTTATGGTGTAGCAATCAATGAAAATTTAGGTGATAGTATCATTGTTACGGTTATTGCTACTGGTTTTGAAGATAGTGATCATTCTTATAAAGAAACTAACTTTAAACCAATCACGGAAGAAACTGTTACGCCTGTAAAGGAAGAACAGGATATCCCAGCATTTTTTAGGACAAGAATTTAAAAAAAAGGGACTTAAATAGTTCCCTTTTCATATGTTTTCTTGACCCATTTTTCGATAGCGTCACGCTCTTCTTTTGTAGCAGCACGATTTTTCGCACCTCTAACTTGAACGGCTTTACCACCAACTACCTCAAAGGTTACCAAGGATTCACTTTTCTCTTTTCTTAAAAAGAAAATTAAACACTTACCATCAATAATACTTTTGATGTAGCTTGCAACACAGTGATGAAGTTTATTTCCTTCATCCTTGATATCACGTGATTTCTTTGGAACAATAACCCAATAATCGCCAACTTTCGAATCTTTATAAGGAAGATATCTTTTTTCAAAGGCTTCTTCTTCCATTTGATTTAAGGCGACTTTAAAGTTTCTAGCAGTAACGTCGTGAGTTTGTTTCAAGAAATTACTGTCGTAACTAGGAATTGCTCCTAATTCCTTACACATTGAGAGATAATCAAACAACTCTATCATAAAGCCGCCGATACTTTCATATCCTTGATTGACAGTCTCGTTTACAACATAGTTGCAAAACTTATTAAATGAATATCCTTCTGTTAAGGTTTCTTTGTGGTCTATCCAATTAGTAATCAGGCTACTAAAAAGATTTCTTTCGTAGCGGCTTGGTCCATATCTACTATCACTAATTCTAATATCATAGAATCGTAATAATTCTTCCCATTCCAAACACTGCTTTAGCATCTCTATAAAGGAAAACTCTGTTAGCCCTATTTGTTCAAGAATGCTGTCCCATTTGCAACAACCGTTATAGTCATAAAGGTTAAAGAAATTAGCTATTGTTGTGTCAAGAAGGTTGTCTTCTTTAATTTTTTTAAGACTTCCTTTTGATAATCCCAACATTTTATAAAAAGGCATAGCCTCTTTAAAATATAGATCTAAAAATCTATCAACCATATTTGGAGGACATTCTTTTATTATGTTCTCAAATGCTAGATTGCACGAAAAACGTTCTTGCAATTGTTTCAAGGTCTTTTTCCCTTGATATTCCACTCCAAAGATTTCTTTTATAAAAACCTGGCTTGCTATAAGCGGAGATTCTGAATTCCAATTGGTAAAAGGGCAATTTGAATCATTCTCAAAGAAAGGGGTAGCGTAAATTGTTACGAATTTTTTTCGTAAAACTTTTCTTTGACTATTTATAGTAATCTTGTAGTTTCCATAAATAATCGCTCCTTTTTCTGAGTCGAATCCTAATGCAATCCAAATATCTGAATTTATATTAGATATTTCAATATACCAAGTGTCTTCTACTGGATCCTCAGGATTACCTGTGTCCCAACTGTAATGGACTTGGGTTTTTGAATAATACACACCCATTCTTTTACAGAAAGGAGTGTACTTCGAATTGATAAGTTCTTGCTTTTTTGAAGCAATTTGGTGTTGCAATGCAACAATCTTATCTTGAAGTTCCAACGCTTCTTTTGACATCTTTGCAATGTCTTTATGATCCTTATCGGTAATTTGATAATCTTCCACCTTTATTTCTGGATGGTTTAGTAAGATATTCGCTAATTTATTCATTTTTTTTATTTTTCCTTTCTTTATACGAATGGAAAATTATACTTATTCAAGTAAAAACTTTTAAAACAATAAAAAAGGCACTACTCAGTAGTACCCATCAACATTTCATCGATTTTATTTTCAGATTCTTCTTTTGTAAAATATCCGACCTTGCCATTCCAGAAACGACTTCCATAATATTCTAAACAACAAGCGGCAAATTCCTCAGGAGAGAAATCATCAATCATACCGGCATATGTTTCAATTTCATTCTTATCAATTTCTGGGGAGTTGATATTGATATCCGCAGTAATATACTTATACATTCCATCTTTTTGTTTAATGAATTGAACTACATTAAAGCATCGTCTTCTTTTTTCAACGAGTGTCATACTGTCGTCCCAGTTATCGTAAATAATTTCCATTTCTTCTTAAAATCTCCTTTTTCCGACAATCTTTATCTAAACAAGTTTTTCTTGTTTTAATTTTGGTTGCGGAGACGGGACTCGAACCCGTATCATTCAGCTTATGAGACTGATCTGGAACCCTTCCAGTCACTCCGCGATATTGTAAATAATTTTACGAATTAAGATTATTTTTATAACTAATTGTTTGTAATTTTCTTAATTCCTTATATGATAGTTTTTAGAAGAAAGAAATATAACTATATTTTTAGAATTTTTTTCATAATAATTTGCCTGTATGATGTTGTAGCGGTGGTTATTTTTAAAGTGTTGATATAGTAAAATTAATTTAGGAGATTATTTATGAACAATCAAATTAAAATTTACGAAAATCAAAAAATTCGTTCTGCTTGGGACACTGAAAAAGAAGAGTGGTATTTTTCTATTGTAGATGTAATAACTGTTTTAACAGAAAGTAATAATCCCTCTGCTTATTGGAGAAAACTTAAACAGCGTTTAAAGGAAGAGGGGAATGAAACCGTGACAAATTGTCACGCTTTAAAAATGAAGGCATTAGACGGCAAAATGAGAAACACTGATGTTGCTAATATAGAACAGTTATTGCGTATTATTCAATCAATTCCTTCTAAAAAAGCTGAACCTTTCAAGATGTGGTTAGCAGAAGTTGGTAAAGAACGAATGGAAGAAATTGTAGATCCAGAAAAAGCTGTTAGAAGGGCCTACGAAACATACCAAAAGAAGGGTTATGATGCCGATTGGATTAACCAAAGAATCTTGTCTATAAGAGTTAGAAACGAGTTAACAGAAGAATGGAAAAATAATGGAGTTGAAGAAGGCAAGGAATATGCCATCTTAACAAACGAAATTACAAAAGGGTGGTCTGGCATGACTGTTAAAGAATACAAATCCTTAAAAGGGTTAACAAACGAAAATCTTCGTGATAACATGAGCACGATGGAAATGGTTCTTAACATGTTAGCAGAAGCCACTACAACAGAACTTTCAAAAGTTCATAAACCGAAGAATTTTGAAGAGAATCAAGAAATAGCTAAAAGAGGTGGTAGCTACGCAGGACAGGTTAGAGAAAACATAGAAAAAGATACTGGAAGACCTGTAATAACTTCTAAGAACGCCTCAGAACTTAACCTATTAGTAACAAAAACAATTGAAGAAATTGCCTCGATTGATGATGACAAAAACGATTAATTTTAGATTGCCTGTATAGATAGCTGTACAGGCATTTTTAGTTTAAAAATTGTGGTCCGAGAGGTTATTAAGAATAGTGTAAATGGTATAATTATTACATGAAAAATAAAGTTAAATTTAAAATTGGACTAACAAAAAAAGTCCTTCTATGTTGCTTATTATCTTTATCATTAGTAGCTTGTACTAATAGTAAATATGAAGAAAAAGGAACTGTGGATGCTACTGTTAGAATTGCCTACAATACAGATGATAAAGTAATTAAAGTGTCTAATGTAATCATTAAGTGTAATGATGCTTATTATGGTGTGACTGTTAATGATTCTATTAACTTTAATAATAAGAATAATTACTTTACTACTAGTTCTAGTTTAAAGGTAATGATTACAAGTGATAAGTTAAATACTGGTTCTACTTCTAATGATGATATCTATACTGCAAGTACTATGATTGAAGATGGTGTTTACTTATATGCAAGTGGTGATAAGGAAAAAGTAGAAGAAGTCTTTAATAATGTCTTTAAGACTAATAGAGAAGTATATACTTTCTTGAATCATGATATTAATCCTGAGTGGATGAAGGAAGTTAATATCACAGATGATGTTATTTCTTTTTCTAACGGTGTTAATACAATTTATGCGTATCAAAATGATGGTTCTTTATCTGATGGTTGTATTAAGGGAAGAATAGAACCAACAGTATTTATGAAAGCTTTAAGAGGTATTGATTTACCTATTACTTATCCTGAAAATACACAAGATAGAATTGATTATATTCCTTATGGTTTAGAAGAATATGAACATTATACAAATGAAGGTTATACACCTTATAGTGTTTATGCTCCACAAGAACTTACAACAGTTACTGAAAAGGTAGTTAATATCGAATTAAAAAAGGAAGTTAATTCAGCTGAAAAAGAAATGACCAATTACATCTTACTGGCAAATAATGATGAAGATGTTCTTGATTTATTTAACGATAGAAACAATCATGACCAAACTTTATATTCGTTATCTGTTTCAAGTGGCAACACTGATGTATTAGATATTAATAGTAATATTAATTTATCTGATAAAAAAAATATCGCTAAGGATGTCATTAACAGTAACAATAGATACCACTTTGGCATCTTAACTTCAAAGGATGAAGATGGTCACTTCTATACAACTCCATATAATTCTAAATGGAATAGAGTAAATGCTGATGGATATTATGTTGATACAAAGATTATTTATGCTGACGATTCTGTGGATTTTACTATTGCTAATAATATGGTAGGTAAGGTTGTTATTCCAACAATAAAATATAGTATCCCTTCATATTACGGAAAAAGCGAAGCAGATAACTCCGTTCCTATGGCAATAAATAGCTTTAATAGTTTAAAAGAGAAAGGTTATTGTTTTAATAAAATAAATAACTGTAATTTTCCTTTTGATTATTATTATGCTAGCGAATTAAATAGGTTTTCTTTACACGGAGGAAACGAATCAAATGCTTATTTTTTAGAAGCTCCAATAAATTATTTAGCAGCTATATTTAATTATATTCAGGTAAATGATTATGCCTATCGTTTGAATTCAAGCGGAACATTAAATATATTTAAATTTACAAACACCTCACAGTTATATGATAAAGATTTTGGCTTTGATAGGGGGCTTAACACGATGATTGAATTTGATACAAATGAAAATCCAGAAATATTCAATTATGAGCTTGATGGATATATAAGCACTTGTCAAGAAGCAGGATATAATGCTTTTACTGCATATTCAAGTGTTCACGGAAGTTATCAATATGATATGAGAGGCGCAAAATGAGAAAATTATTACTAATACCTATTTTGTTAATGTTATTTGCGTGTGGTTCTAATAATAGCTTAAAGGTTATTGAACCATTAGAATATGATGTCGAGATTAAAAATAACGCAGAATTTATCTTAATTAGAGAAGGCACTGATGTAGATGAATTTACAAATAATTTAGATAATTATCTAGATATTGAAACGAACGCAGATTCTTATACTATTAATTGGTTGGGCCAATCTTTGAGTACTTTTACAGTAGAAGAATTAAAAGATTATGAAGGCAAAAAACTTGAAATAGTAAGTGGTATGCAAAAAACTGAACGTAACGAAAAATACGAACTATTAGATACTCATGATTTAAAATTAGATGAAGAAAATAAGATTTCAAAAGAAGCCACATTAAATTATGATAGTTTTAGACCAATTAAATTGGTTATTGACTTTAATAAAGATGGCAAAACTAAGAGAGTTTATAAAACAATAATCTTAGCTGTTGCAAAAGATTATGAATACAACATAATTGAATCAAACAACATAACAAAAATAGAAAATGCTTATAGAAAAATCACCGAGAGTGATTATGCACAAGGCTATGGCTGGTTTGATCTAAATGAAAAAGTTAGAAGTAATATACACGAAGAATCATATGTATCAAATATAAGACAAAGTCATTAGAAAATCTCCTACTTAAAGCAGGAGATTTTATTTTTATATAAACAGCGGGTGTCTTACCCGCCTTAATGTGAACCCGGGTCTTTCGACCAGCCCAAACTTTTAAAAAGTTTCTACAAATATTATACATAAACTTCTCTATTTAAAAATAATTAAATCATCGTTTTAAAAAGTATCATCTTCAAGAGGTATTTTATATGAAAAATAAGAAGATGTTCATATTCCTTTTGTCTTCTATATTTATGCTAGGATTATTTAATCCTCTTAATGCGGAAGATGTTCAAAAAGAAGAAGTAACAAAGACAGTTATCAGTTTTTTAGATGAAGAAGGAAATCCCCTAGAACTTGATGATACTGTAAGTATAGGAAAGTTTAAAGATTATGATGGTACGAAAGTTCCTGTTCATGTATGCATGAAAGATGGAAAGGAAACTGAGGACTATGATAACGGAGAATTTTTAGAAGAACTAGAAATTAAAGATGGCATTCTAGAAATTGAAGGTTTAACAAAAGATGAAGAGTACTTCTTGACCTTTGATAATGGCCATGTATTTAAAGATAGTGAAGGTAAATATTACATGTACAGTTCATTTAAAGGCGGAGAAGAAGTTTCTGTTACTTCCAACCAAATTCAACAAATAAACGAATTAACAGAAGAAACCTTGGATGAGTTAAGTAATTCTAATGAAGTAATGCCACTTGGTCCTACAACAATAGCAATTTCAATTAATTGTAAACATGGAGGAACTTTTACTGTTAAAGCAAATAAAATAGTTTCAAATGGACAAACTTACAACGCAATAAATTCTTCTGGAACCGCTGGCTCTCAGGCTGCCTTTGTCGAGAAAGATTTATTAAGCAGTGGCGGTCGTAATGTAACAATTTCATACAGTAAATCAAAAAACGGCAATAAGACCCTTACCTTATTTCCTAGCACAGGAAATAAAAGTTATTCATGCGAAGATTGGGGGTTAATTACTCCTGAATGTGATAATGGTAAAACACAAACATGCTCCAATGGAATAACAGTAACTCAAAGTTATAATGCAAATGGTGGCTCTTGTGATAAAGGAAGCGATACTAGAACTAGATATAATGGTTCAAAGAAATGTAGCAATTACAAATGGGGTTCTTGCTCATATGGCGGTTGGAGTGGTTCTGTAAGTGCTCCTAATTGCTGGAAGGGTGACACTAGTGAAGGTGCTACTGTAAGATATGATGGGAATAAAGGCAACGGTTCAACAAATGTAACGTTATCTAAGAATAGCGATTCAATAAGTAGAAACATACATTGGAGATTTACTGGTTTTAGTAATTTTGATGCTAATTTTACTTCTGATAGAGAAGCAACAGCTAATTACGCAGAAAACGGTAGAGATGGATGGCCAAATGTTACGTTACCGACTGCCAGTAGAGATGGGTATACATTCTCTGGCTGGACAAATGGGGGTAATACCTATCAAGCTGGGCAATCTGTGAATTCTAATGGAAATAATTCATATACAGCTAAGTGGACAGCAAATGATTACGAATACACAATCAGATATGTATCAAGTACTGGTAAGGTATTAAAAGAGTTTAAAGAAACTCATAAGTTTGATGAAGACGTTACTTTAAGAGGTGAGGATATCGCAGGATACGTAACTCCAACTAAAACCGTTAAGTGGGATACTCCAAACAATAATCGTGTAATTGATTTAACATATGACATTATTACTTACAAGATTGATTATTCATTAGAAATTGGAAATAGATATCCAGCTAATAACAAAACAACACAAAGTAATCCTTTAACTTATACAGTTGAAACACAAGATATTGTATTAACTAACGCAGTAAGAAGAGGTTATACCTTTACTGGCTGGTATAGCGAAGGCACCTTTACAAACAAAGTTGATGTAATTGAATTAGGTTCAGTTGGCGATAAAAAATTATTTGCTAAATTTGAAGCAAATAAATACCCACTAACTGTTAAGAATACAAACGATAGAGTTGCTATTGATATAAATGTAAATGGTGAAAAAACCACATTAAATGCTAATGAACAAAAGACTTGGAATGTTTTATTTGACTCCGACTTTACCGTAAGTAGTGATAAAACAAATCCGATCTATTACACATCTGATATAAGAAACACTCATAAGAGTAAAGAATATAGAGAAGAAGTATTAACAGCTAATTCATTTACAACAAGCATGGACGAAGGTCATACCGTCCAAGTTGGTGCTACAAGAAATGTAAAAACATTCACAGCAACTTTAAAAAATGACAACGGTAAAACTGTTTCTAATACTGTTAAGGTAGAAATTTTTGATAACCTTACTGGCAGACGAATGGATGAAACCGCAGATGAATTTGCTCAGTCAGTTAAAGCTGGTGAGCCACAAAAGAATGTGATTGAAAAAATAAAGAATGTTAACAAAAACAGTACTACAACAATAACTTATACAATCCCAGAAAATACTCATTTAGTAGTATCAGCTGTTAATAATAGCATTGAAAAAGTTGGTTATGACAATAGCACAACTGGAAAAACAAACGATTATCTAACAATGGTAGAAACACCAGAAATGTATTCAAGTAATACAAAGGATATTGATAGAAAAGATTATAAGACTGAACTTGGAAAGGAATATATTGTATTTACAACTTTCGATAATGCAAAGGATGAATACAAAAACGATCCAAGAACAGAATTGATTGTTGATAACCAATATTTAAAAGCAACCTATAATTTCAACAGTGAAAATTCAGCAAGATTTAAATTGTATGAATGTTTAACTGAAAGTTGTACTGTTAAATATAATGTTCAAAATACTGAGCATGATGTTAATTTTAATTATTTCGCACAAGTAATTACTAGCGAAGTAAATGATGAATCAAAAGAATTAGCAACACTTGAAGGAACTAGTGGTTCATTCAAGAATGTTGATAGATATAAGACCTATAAGATTGTTCAAGAATCATTAACAAAGGATAGATACTATTCTTGGGATTCTGGATATGAAATTAAGGCTAATGAATTTAATGGTGCCGGTACAGGCGAAACTACAATTGCTTTGAACAAAAAATCAAAGATGATTAAAGTAGAAACTAATGGTACAACGCATGAACCAATGTTTGGTGGTAGCACAATTACAACTGGAAAGGGTGGTTGCGTAATTACTTCTTATATGAAGCAACCTTATACAAAAGTTTCAGTTAAGGCTACAACAGGTAGTGGTGTTCCAGTTGCTGGTGTAGAAATGTACTTTGGTGCTAATACCGATGCAAAACCTGCTAACAAGAATATTTATGTAGCAGCTCCAACAACTAAAACTGGTATTAAGTTTGAATCTGGAAGTGCTAGTGGTAAAGCGCTACAACCTGATATAGACTATACAGGATATTTGGGTGGTTCTTGGATTACCGATTTATCTGGTGCTTATGCTCCATTTAATGGATATTTAGCAGAAGATTCTTGGTATAAGAGCGTATCTCTTCCAATGACTCACTACGAAGAAGAAAACCAAGGAGCAACTAATTTTGATTTAGTTATTGATACAGCTAAACTTACATTAAAAGCCAAAACAGATATTGGTAATTTAAATGCAGTATTTAATGTAAATGTTGGTAACACTACATATAACTATGGTGATGACGGTAAAAACGGAGAAATGATTAACTCAACTTCTACTATCGTTATGCATCTAGGTGAAAATATTGATAGATGTACTGGCAATGAAATAAATAAGGTTTGTCTTGATAACAACGGATATTATTCTTATACATTAGATGTTCCAACTGATAAGTTAATTACAGTTAAGAATGTAAATAATAATTTATATTATGATGTAAAACAAACTTGTGATGTTGATGCAGACAAATATGCTTGTAGATCATTTGTTTCTGAAAGTGTAAATGACGAACACATTCAATATTTTGATTTCACTCGTCAAAAGGCAGTAATTAATGTTGAAAGTATTTTAGATAATGTTAAGTTAGATAGAAGTGTAATTAATACTGTTAAATTAACTATCAAAGACACTCAAAATGTTAATAGTGTATGTAATATAGCAAACGCTGATTACTGTGGTGTATGGAATAATGAAACCGATTGGACTAAATGGAATGAATTAAATAGTACTAATGCTACATTCAAAAAAGAAGATGGCAAAGCTGTTTATACATTTGAAATGAACCCTAAAACAAACCAAAAGGCAACAGCACAATTCACCGTGCCAGCTGGTGTAGAATATGAAGTAAGCGCTAAGGTTAAATTAGAAAACACAGAAGGTTGGTTATCAAACTTCATTAATGGTATTTATGGTTTAACAGGTAGCAATAAATATAACTCAGGTTATAGAACTTATGTAACTGACGCAAATGGTTTAGCTAAGAAGGGTGAAACTAATAAGGTTGTATTAAATACAAACGATTATCAATACGCAAGAATAAACATCAAATCAAATACTGCTGCTAAATTTGATATCTATGATAATACAAATACAAATATTAACACTGTAACATTTGGTGATCAAGGTAATAAATATGTTGATATTGATTTTGAAAAAGGTCCTTATACTGTAAAGCAGAATGGTAGTGTTGCTGGCTATTATGCTGTTAAAGATAATGTTGTAACAGTAACTGAAAAGGATGCTGTTTATAACGTCGATATGAGTCAAAATCCAATTAAGTTCACATTAGGTGTATATGGAAACTTACCTGAAAAGGGAGAAACTCCAATTACTAATATTACTTATGCGATTGGTGAAAGTAAAGATAATATTATCTATACAGGCATATTAAATGAAACAAACCAATTATTTGGTGAAGAAGTAAAGCTAGTTGCTGGCAAGACTTATAAAATCTTTGTTGGCGGAAATACTGTTGATGGTAAGGTAAGCGATTATTATGGTCAAACAACCTTAACAATTCCTACTAATGCTCCTGAGAAAGACTTGGTGGCTAAGGTTGTAATTAAGTTTGCTCCTAATTCTCAAACAGAACCAACTAATCCAGATAATCCAGATAACGACAGTCAATTCATTACAAGAACCATTACAACCAATGATGTATTTGGAAATTTAACAAACGAATATGAAATGAAATTAAGTAAAGAATGGACTTATGACGTATTCAATAAGGGTGTTTATAAAGACACTATCTTAGATGGAACTAGTAAGAAAGTATATCTTCCAACTTTCACAATTGATAAGCAAGAAGGTATGGCTTACACATTCACTGTAAAGGAAACATTTGGATATAAAACAACAGTAACCGATGAAGCTAATTATAAAGTAGTTGACAATAAACCAGCTACAATCTCAATTGTTAATACTCCACTTAACTTTACAGTAGTTGTTAATAATACAAATTCTGCTTATGATGATGTGCCTGTACAAGGTATTACATACGGAATTTATGATAAAGGACAATTAGATGCGAACGGCAATCCTACAAAGATTGGCGAAATAATTACTGATGAAAACGGTCAAGCAAAAACAACATTAGAATATGGAATTGATCATGATTACTTTATTAAGCAAGAAGGAAGCAAATTCGGTTATAAGGATGACACAAATGAATACAAAGTAAAGCCAACAGATCCATTTATTTTCGAAACTGATGTTATTACAGTTAATGTAAAACAAGAAGCTAAGACTTATAAAGTGAATTACACATTCTTGAATAAAGAATTCCACGAGACAAAGGTTGTTGGTGCTACTTATAAATTAGTTGATGAAGTTTCTAATAAAGAGATCGAATATAAAACTAGTGAAGAAGGTAAGATAAGCTTTACATTAAGTTATGGACATGACTATCATTTAGAACAAATTAAAGTTCCTTTTGGATATAAATTAACCAACGAAATTCATAACATTCATATGAATGAAGATTATGCAGATTTTAACTTTGAAACTGATGAAATTAACGAAATTGGTTATGTAGTTCCTGAAACATTTAATATTAAAATTCATGGTACTAATTCAGTGTTTACTGATGTTAAACCAGAAAGCATTGAATATACTATATACAACGGTAGTAAGTGTGAATTAAAGGATAGACCTGAACCTAAATTAACAATAACTGAACCTGTAAAACCAGTTGAAACTGATTATACAGATAAGAAACTATACGAAAAGGCTATGACTGAATATGCTGTTAAGTTAGCTGAATACAATGATGCGGTTGAAGTGTATGATAAGGCACATAAGTTCTGGGAAAACAATAAGCAAGTTAAGGTTTGTGAAATTGTTGGAACAAAAGCAACTGATAAAAACGGTGAAGTAATCTTTAATGTAACTTATGGTCAAGATTATTATGTTGAACAAACCAAAACTATTTTTGGATATAAACCAGCTAAGGATGAAAACGGAGACAATACAAAATGGAATATTGATTTAATCAAGAAGTATCCTGAGTTCAATTTTGAAAAGGATTTCTATGATTTAGAAATTAATCTAGAACCTTATAAATATACAATCGTAATTACTAAAAAAGATAATTCTGGTAATCCAGTAGAAGGAACAGAATACACAACTTATGACAAGGTTACTGGCAAACTACCAATTGAAGAAGCTGTTAAAGAACCTATTACAACAACAGATAAGAACGGTAAGGCAGAAGTTGAAGTAACATTTGGACATGATTACACAATTATTGAAACAAAGACACCAGATGGTTATGAAAAACCAAACGCATGTAAAGTTGGTGATGAAAACTGTGATAAATTAGAACCTACATTACCAGATGATTTTGATTTCAAAAAAGATAAAGAAGAGATCGAAGATAAGCCAGCTAAGGGACATCAAATTATCATCGCTGTATCTGGTAAAGATAACAGAACTAATGGTAAATTAGAAACCACCTTCCATTTATATGATAATCAAGACAAGAAGGATGCCGACAAGGGTAAGGACGTATTAACTACAACATATTCTCAAAAGAAAACATGGACCGTTAAGGCAGATACTCCTTATGGATATTTTGGTTCAAAAGATCAAGATGTTAAGGTTGAATTTAACAAAGATGGTTCAATTAAAAAGGCAAGTATGGTATTCGGATTTGACCCTATGAAAATTGCCGTTAATGTAATCAATGCTGTTAAGGGTGATAAATTAATTCTTTATACTAGTTGGGGACAAGAAGTTGATTCAAAGAAAGTAGAAAGAAACAACAATGTAATTTCATTTGACTCAATGGTATACGGTGAAAGCTATTATGTTAAGGTTAAACATCCATATGGATATATTGCTGATAATAATGAATATAAGGTTGTAAGAGAAAAAGGCTTTGAAAATGGTTTAGCATGGGCAAATGATATCGTATTAAAGAAGGCTATTTGGATTAACACAGAAAAGAATAGATATGGTATCGAGATTACTGTTAAGGACCAAGATGGAGAGCCTGTTAAGGGAGTTAAACTTGGTTTATATAACAAGAAGGGCAATTTATTAAAGGACTCTTATGAACAAGAAGCTAGTGCTACTACCGATAAGGAAGGTAAGGCAAGAATTTATGTATTTGAAGGTGTAATTGGAACTATCAAACAAATTGAAGTACCAGAAAATTACGAAATTAATACAGAAGAAAAGACTTACAAAGTAGCAAAAATCAATCTCGTAAAGGCAAGTGAAGTCGTAAAAGACTATATTGAAATCGAATATACTAATACAAAAACAGCAGAAGAAAAAGACAACTTAGCAGAAGAAAATGCTAAGAAATGTGAAAACGCAAGATTACAAATCCAACAAATTAAAGACAGCTTAAAGAAATCAGATTATAAATCAAAAGATTGGAAATTAATCCAGGCTAAGATTGCTGAAATTGAAGCTGAGATTGAAGGAATTGAAGGATGTAATTTAGATACTAATCTAAATAAGAATCTAATGGATTACACTAGCAAAATTACAGAATTAAAGGAATATATAGCACAATTTAACAAACGTGGTCACTGGATGCATATTATTGTAGTAGCAGTTTCTATACTAGCTATTATCATTAATGTCGCATTTACCAACAAGGCTGTAAATATCACAACATTGATTATTAACCTGCTAGTTGGTATCGTGATTTCAGTGTTCTTTGATCCATGTATGATTTCTATACTGGCAACATTACTTTCTCTAATCATTAATATAACAATCACTATTCTACATAATAGAGATGATGACGACGATGAGGAGCCAGGGGAATACGACCAAATATATCTAGGTGAATAATAAGAAAACGTCTATCCAAAAAGGGGGGGTAGGCGTTTTTAGTTATAAAGTTTTAAACATTCATGTTAAAAAATAATAAATATAATTAAGATTTCTACAATAATAACAGAGGTAGCGAAAAATGGAAAATATGCTATTTAAAACTCCGTTGTTTGGAAGATTATATATATTAGACAGATTTAACTGTGATGGAATGTATTTGTGCCAAAATGATATGAATAAAAAATTTATTTGTTGCGATATTGGTTATGAAGACAATAATAAGGTTTGGCTCATTGGATTAATTGATGATGAAGATTATGCTAATCTATTAGGTAGAAAAATCAGTCTTCAAGGAGTTCTATATAAGAAGGAATGTTTTGAGTTATTTTCTTTTAGGGAAGACGCTGTAAAAAGTCCTGTAATGGTATTGGATGGACTGCGTTTGGTTTATTGCTTACCAGAAGAACAAATATATATTGCATAAGAAAAGGCTAGTGTAGCCTTTTATTCGTTTGGAAATGTAATATTAATCATGTCTCCTAAATAGTTTTCCAAAACTACATAAATCGCTTCTGGTTTTACATAAGCGTGGACGTTCACAATTTCTTTTTGTGTAATTTTGTTTTCTTTTAAATAAGCTTTTAATCTGTTGTCAAAATCTACTAGTGACACTTTCTTGTCACTAAATTCTACAATTGTGTTAATCTTCATTTAGTCTCCTCTATCAAATATCTTCTACGATTTTTAGGCTTTAATACCATACTTCTTTTATTTGGTGCTAACCAATAATCTTCCCAAACAAGATTCCCAATTTTATCACTCATGATTTTAGTGATTTCATCTAATTGATTTTGTTTTTCTTTATCATCGCATAAGAAAATAAATTTGTAATTCTCTTGTCTTAACTCGTTAAATCCACAAACAAAACTCATTGAAATTCTTGCCTCTACTGGCACTCTAATTATATTAACCAATTCAATATCATTTTTAATTGATTGATAATATTTTCTTCCTTCTAAACTTCCGTTATAATCTTCTGGTTTTAATTCAAATAACATAGAAAAACTCCTTTATAAGATAATACTTTTAGGTAGGGGATTGATAACCTTGTTTTTAATATTTTTCATTGCAATATGCATGTACAAGGAATTGAGCAAAATAAAAGAGGAATTATTCTTCCTCTTCAAATTTTTCAGGCACAGGTCCAAGCTTAAACTTATTTGGAACAGCTTCCAACAAGGTATCAGCATCTATCCATTTTGGTCCAAGCTCTTCCATTTGCTTTTCTAAGGTCTTTCCAGAAAACCAGTGGGTTCTAGCATATTCTAGATAGTGCCACTTCTTCCAGAAATCACTGTAAATAATAAAATCATTTATAGCCTCGTTTAGTTTAAACAAACCCCCAGAACGATAATAAGCATACGCCTTATTATCTAATGGATGCCCATCGCAAAGTTCAAATGTATCTGACCATCTGAATGCGAAACGGCAGTTACGCTCTGGTTCTTCGTTATCGATTAATTCGATAGTGTAAAGAGACCAGTTCCATTGTGGATCGCCAGCTTCATTAATGGCAAAGTTTTTTGGACAATATACGGGATGATAAGCCGGTTCAGCAAAATCCTTTCTATTGACTAGCTTTACTTCAAAACGACCTGCAAATAGGTCTTCTTTTAAGATTTTATTAGCTTCTCTTAAAACTCTACGAATTTTAAGTTGAAGCTTTCTTCTTTTATTCTTCATTCCAATCCCTTTCTTCGACGATTTTTGCGTCATATTTTTTCAACAATTCTTTTAGCTCGTTTTCAGGAGTATTTAGATTTAAGACACCGACCAACTTGCTCCAACAGCTATCTTCATCAACTGTAATGAAATAGTAGGGTAGTCCTGCCTTAATGTCTTCCATCGTACAGTAGCCATACTCCGTATTGTAGGAATCTTCGATACCGTATTTCCAATTGAACACAACATCAATTACCTTACGAACGAATTGGCTGTATACAGGACCAGCGTTTTCTTGCCATGGAGCATCATTCCAGTCATCTCCATAGTAGTCCCTGCAATTATCGTCACCAAGGCAAAATCTAAGAAGATTGCCTTTACGTTGAATGTCAATTACCTTCATATTTTTTTACCAACCTTTCTGTAACATGTTTGAAGAACATCGGTCCTCCTTTATAGTTGTCACACATAATGTCATACGAAACGTCTGACTTATCGAAATATGTTCCATGACTATCGATAATTTCAATAGTCCCAACAATTTTTTCGCCATTGTATTTAAATTCAACAATGTCTTTATACTTGAATTTTGGTTTTCCTATCATAAATTTCCTTTCTTTCTTTTATAGATATTGGATTTTACTCAAAAACATTAAAAACTTAACATAGTTTAAAAAGAAATTCCTACTTTTAGATTGAGGGTGAGATTGGTTATAACCATTAATGAAATAAAGTATTATTTTATATAGGCTAGGAACTAGCTGAATCAATGCTTGTGGACATTTTGTAAGGACAATCTATACATTTATGTGTGTAGTTGGATGGGGTGGTTGAAGCAAGAAGCTCGCCTAGGTGGCGGGCGGTTCACTATTTATTAAGTACGTCATCATCATATGTAAATAGAGAATTAAGTAATGAGATATAAATAGGTAAATAAACAAAGATGATTTGGAATTTGAAAGAGTCCCAGATGCCAAGTATAATATAGATAAACAAAATACGCTTAGAAAGAAGGGAAATTATAATATGATTGAACAATTAATCGCTGAAGCGACAGAATGCGATTTCAAAGTTGCGCTTGAAATAAACAAACCAAAAAGTTGGTTGAAAAGTGTTAGTGCATTTTCTAATGGTATTGGTGGAACTTTATTTTTTGGCATTTCAGATGATAGAGAACTAGTTGGGTTATCAGATGTGCAAAGTGATGCTGAAGCAATTAGTCGTTTAATTAAAGACCGTATAACACCGCTGCCTCAATTCAATTTAAAGCCATTTGTAGAAGATAATAAAAATCTATTGGCTGTAGAAGTGTCATCTGGACGTTCTACTCCTTATTATTACAAAGCAGATGGTGTTATGGAAGCTTATGTTCGTGTTGGAAATGAAAGCATAATTGCACCAGATTACATTGTCAATGAATTAATTCTAAAAGGAACTAATCAATCATTTGACACTTTATTAACAGATGCTTTAAAGAAGGATTACAGTTTCACACTTCTAGAAGCGACTTACCTAGAAAGAACTGGTCTTCATTTTGAACCATCAGATTATATCTCTTTTGGTTTAGCTGATAAAAATGGCTTTTTAACAAACGCTGGAAAGCTCATGTCCGATCAACATATAGTGTACAATTCCCGTATATTTTGCACTAGATGGAACGGCTTAGAAAAAGGTTCGATTTTTGATGATGCACTAGATGATAAAGAATATGAAGGAAATTTAATCTATCTATTAAAGAGCGCTTCTGACTTTATTAAAAACAATTCCAAAGTCAGATTTGCTAAAGAAGCGCAATACAGAGTAGATAAACCCGATTATGCTGAACGAGCTATAACAGAGGCTATTGTCAATGCGCTAATTCATCGTGATTATATAGTGCTTGGCAGTGAAATTCATATAGATATGTTTGATGACCGTTTAGAAATTGCTTCTCCGGGTGGCATGTTTGGTGGTGGAACAATTCAAGAATACGATGTTTATAATATACGTTCTATGCGAAGAAATCCCGTAATCGCTGATTTATTTCATCGCATGAAGTATATGGAAAGACGTGGAAGTGGTTTAAAAAAGATTATTAGCGAAACAGAAATGCTTCCAGGATATAGAATTGAATTTAAACCTGAATTTTCATCAACTGCAATGGATTTTAAAGTTACTTTCAAAAATTTAAACTATGATCCAAATTTGAATGACTTAGTTAGTGACCAAGTTAGTGACCAAGTTAGTGACCAAGTTAGTGACCAAGTTGGACCAAAGGATATTACACAATTAATTCTAGAATTTTGTGCAACAGAAAAAAATAAGCAAGAAATTTGCTCATTCATTGGATATAAAAATCTTACCTATTTTACAAGAAAATATTTAAAACCATTAATATTAAGCGGGCAGCTTAAGATGACTGTTCCTAGTAAGCCAAATAGTAAGAACCAAAAATACATCACTACTAGCAATAAATGAAACAATATCAGTTGTTCCATATACAAGTTCATTCATACTAGTTAGAAAGACTTTGCAAGCACAACCATTAACTTGTACTGGCATTTTATATTGACCTGTTTTCTTAAATAATAATCGGTTGAATATAAAAGTAAAATTCCTTGTATGTTTATACAAGGAAATTGAATGAGAATCAAGTTTTTAAAGTTTGAATATGAAGTAACCGATAAAGAAATTGATAAAATGTTTAAGGAATATGTAAAAAATGGTGGAACTTGCAAATATAACGAATATATAAATGCTTTACCAACTACCTTAATAAAAACGAATATTAGAGAGCTTACAAAGCTATTTTTAATTAATTCCATATGTATATTTTTGCCAATAGGAACAGTTGCTTATTTTTTAAGAGACTTCTTATCTTTATATCCAATGAATAATTATGGAATTGTTTTTCCTATTTTAGATACCGTTCTGATAATATCGATAATAGTATCTCTTGGTTGGATTGTTGGTATTGTTTTATTTGCTATTTTTACTTCTTTGCTCGCACATTAAAATATCAATTCATTAATAAAATTTTAAACCATTTATAAATTAGACCACCTTAATAAGGCGAGCTTTTCTTTCACCATTTGCCTGTATAGATTAACCTATTCGTACTAATCAATATTTGCTTTTTTAATATTTGTACGGTCTTTCAATTATAATCTATCGATTATTAATGGAGAAAATGATATATGAAAAAAGCTCTTAAAAAACTTATATCAATATGCCTATGTATAGGTTCTTTTGCGTGTGTAAGCAATGTAAAAGCCGAAACAGCCCCAGGTTCATATGGCTCTGGTTATAGCCAATGGCAGGATAGTTGTCCGAGCGGTTTCTCCTGCCAAAGTAAAACTTTTTATAGATACAGAGACGTAGCTTCATGGGGGGGGTATAGCACTACCAAACCTAGTGATGGTTTCTATACAGAAGGCACCCAATATAATGTTTCTTACAATCAGGTAGTTACAAAAAGAGGAACGTGGAGTGTCAAGGGAAACAATTTAATTAGAACCGCAGGCGAAACAGACATAGAATCAATTGCGACCAATGGTGTTACATGGAATTTTGATAGTATTAGCGCAGATATAGATATTTCACAGTATCCAGCTTGGAGTAATTACGCCCAAGCAAGAGTTGTTTTAAGATGTAATGGTTCCAACTTCATAACTGTAATGAATCAAACTACGAATACACAAGAAAACAGTGGTCCTCATGCCAATGATACAGGCTCTTGCAATGGTACGGTAACTCTTCACTCTTATGGTTATGGTGGAGACGGAAGAAATGCTACATATGTTTATTATGGAAATTTTGGATATTACTATAATTCTAATTCATCAGGTACTACTGGTTGGCAATGGAATACAAGTGCTCCATCAGGAACTACTTATGTTTCTCATACTACAAGAACCGTTTATGCAGCACCTAGTTCTTGGGGAAACTGGTCTAGTTGGCAAGAAAGTTCGGTAGGAAAAACCATTTCAAGAGATGTTCAAACAAAAACGTTCTATTCTTATCCATTAACTTATACAGTAAGTTATAATGCAAATGGTGGTTCTGGAACTATGGAAAATAGCACAGCTACATATAATCAGCCTTTTAGAACTCGTCAAAACTCATTTTCTAAAACAGGATATGTATTTAATGGCTGGAATGAAAAAGCAGATGGAAGTGGCACCGCTTGGGGATTATCTTCATCTGGTGTTTATGAAGCCGGTAAAGACTGGACGTGGTCTTACAAAAATAATATAACCTTATATGCCCAATGGAAAATTGCTACTTATACTAACTCTGTTGCTCATTGGACCTGGGGATATAAAAATAACGAAGGCAATAATGGAGATAAAAAAGCTTTCAGTATAGGAAATACATCTTTTAATGCATTATATAATTCGACTTATACAATGGATTCTTCTAAACAAACTACAATACCAAATGGATTTAAATTACGAAGTTCTTTTGGCACAAGTTCTATCGATGGCTCATGGAAAACTTATAACATAGGAACTTCCGTAACACAACAAGCTAAGGGAATGTCTTATGAATATGATTACGATCCAATTACTTATAAGATTACTTATAATTTAAGCGGAGGAACAAATAATTCAAATAATCCAAGTACATACAATGTTCTTTACGGAGTATCATTAAAATCTCCGACAAGAAAAGGATATACTTTTGTTGGTTGGTATATAAATGGAAATAAAGTTACAGGAATAAATGAAGGTGCAAACGCTTCATTTAGCAGCGCTAATGATTTGTACACAAAGTTAGCTTCTAGAACTACTGGAAACCTGACTGTTGAAGCAAAATGGACAACAAATTATATAAGATATACAGCTGATTGTTTAGCGGATTCTAATGGTAATATTATTACACAAGAAAATGCTGTAAGTTCTGGAGCTAGCTATAAAACTGTAAGAAAAACCTTCGATGTAAAAGAAAGCGATACAAATGTAAAAAACCTATGTGTAGGTAAATATATTTCTAAACAAAAGGTTTCATATTAAAGACTATCATTCGTGATAGTTTTTATATTGCTTTTTAACAGCATTAATTGGGAATATAAAAAAGGATAAATAAGGAAAGCTAAAAGTTTCCTTATTGTCGTGCTAAAAATTAAAATTATAATAACATTCTTTTTATTTAAGTAATATCTCTCAGACATATTGGAGGGGTTAATATGAAAAAGTCAGTTTTTTTGGTGTTATTAGCGTTAGGCTTTTCACCGATACTTGCTGATACATATACACATTATGATTGGACCTGTCTTACTAAAAATAACAGTCCAGTAAGCGTAAATGAAAGTATAAATAACGCTCAAAACTACGGGTCAGCAAAATATTATTCTAATGGTGGTAATGGACTGCCTAGCAATTGCGTAGGTAAACAAACAAAACAAAACTATACCATGACAATCGATAACAACGGTGGTAGTGGAGGTGCCTTAAAATACAATTCAGATGGTAGTATGTATATTTCTAATCCTAGTAGAGATACATATGATTTTACTGGTTGGAGTACTTCAAATGGTAATGCACCAGCTAATAATATTCCAGCCACCTTTGCTGGTAATGTTACATATACCGCTAATTGGTCTTACAGACCTATTGTTGATTTAAATCCTGTTATTAACGGAACCCAACAAAATAATGGATTATCTGGTTTCTTATGTGATATCTATGTGGACGGAAATTTGGTAGCATCACAAGTTCAAGACTGGTACCAAAGAGTGCCTTATAATGCTTATATAAAAATTGTTCCTGTAACAAACACAAACAATTATAATGTAACAACATGGGAAGGTAGGGTAACATCAGATACCAGTGCCAAGCCTACATGGACAATTAAAACTATATATGGTTATCAAGATGCAACCGGATATAGCGGAAGCTATCAATGGAGCGCACCTTCATATTACAAAACTGGTACAGTAAATTATTGGAGTAATTATAACTACAAGACATCATCTTATAGCTGTAATTGTCATACTGTTTGTACTGGACCAAGAGTTGCGGGTAATCCAACATGTCCTAATGATGATTGTGATTGGAGAGAAAACGCTGGTGGCTGTTGGTGGCATAGAGATACAGGCAGATCTTGTGACACTTGTTGGAATTCAACAAATGCAAATTGTGGTTGGACAACAGCAGGAAGCATCGAATCCGCAGGATGTGCTACTGGTTATGGTTTGAATAATAGAGGAACCCATCAAACAGCAACTGTTTATTATCCAGTAACTAGTTGGGGTTCTGTTCAAAATTGTGGAACTAGCCAATGCGCAAGTAAATCAGCAACTAGAAGACTAGTAAAATCTAATGATAACGGAGCAACATGGAATGAATATTAATAAAATTACTTTGATTAGTTTTTCAACTTTAATGTTATTATCAGGCTGTACAAAGCAACCTGATAATAATGTTCAAAACAAAATAAATGTAGAAGAGAATAATTATAAGGTTGTAAATAGTGACGACATTTATGATTATTTAGACGATGATTGTAAAAAGATTTTTGAAGCAGGAACTGAAACATTTAATAGCTATTCTTCTTTAAAAAATATTGGTGAAGAAATTTTCTTACAAGACACAGAAGGCAATGAATTGAATTTATCTGGTAAAACCTTATTGCACATCATTGGCAATGTGAGATGCGATTATTTAGATGGTTCAACAGAAAAATTTTATAAACAAATAATTGAAGATTATGGTTATCATATTTATCAAGTTTTCTTGTCAGAATCTGACGAAGAAAAATATTTTAAAAAGATAAATTCCGACAAACAAGAATTAGAAGGATTAAAAACCGTAATTATAGATCAAGAAAAACTATTAAAATTAGGTCTAGACAATACGGAAGAACTAGTTTTCATAAAAGATAATAAAATTGTTCTAGATAGAAAAGCCGGTATGGGCACAATTGACACATTTGATTTTGCTGATAAGTTCTTTATTGATAAAATCGCATCTTGTAGCACTTTAAAAGAATCATTAAATAAGTATGAAGCAGATAATATTAAACTAGTATCTGAAATTCCTCAAAATAATTCAAAAGAATTAAGTTATAACAATGAAAAGTTTAATGACGTCTTTAAAGTAAATAAAGATGAAGACTATGTTATAGGCATAAGAATTGATAAAGAAAATTTAAGGGTTAATGATAAAGCTTCTTTCTCTGACGGTATAAGGGATATGGTTGGAACATTATCTGATAAAAAAATCTGTATTAACAAAAAACCAGAAGGAGAGGTTTTATATGAAGAAGAAAACGCTAATATCTTTATTAAGGTAAAAGTTAATGAGCACAACAAAACAGGATACTTAACAGAAGCTGATGGTGGAATTTCATATTTATATTTAACCGATGGTAAAACAAATTATGATATAAAATTAGAACCAATTATTTCTTACAAAATAATTGATTAATGAAGAAAAAGATTATTTGTGGTTTCGATTGCAAGTAATCTTTTTTATTGTTTAGGGCAATCACGAAAGGGTCAAAATCTTTTTTCTATCTCTAAATTCAAAAAAATGTTTTTTATATGACCATTTTAGTAGAATAGTTTGATTATAGTTTAATGTTTTATAGGAGGCTTCTATGAAAAATAAATTACTCCCAGCTTTGATACTGGCAGTTTGCGTCTCTGGTGCCTGCATAAATGCCGAGGTTCCTAGTACCGGTAAGGTAGATGACTATACCAACGGCAAAAATGGAGTTGAATCAAATGTTTATAAATTCTCTATAAATGGTAGTGAAAAAATGGCATTTGGTAAAGGATCAAACTCTACCGATATGACATGGGGACAATGGCTAAATATCAATGCTGAAAAGTTCAATACAGATGGTTATTATCAAGTAACCACAAATGGTGGCTCATCACCAGCAAAGAATATGTATTATGTTAAATATAACATAAACAAACCTTATAGTTCTTGTAATGTGAGTCAGCCAAATAATGATGCTGTATATGCAGGTGGTAATGTTTCATTACCTTCTTTATCATGTAAGGGTTATCGCTTTGATAATTGGTGGTCAGCAGCAAGTGGTGGAAACAGTTTTAACGGGAAAAATATTGGTTCAAATCAAACCGTTTACGCTCATTGGGCAGCAAATGAATTAGATTTCAAAGCACAAACAAAAGAATTTAATTATTCAGAAAGTGCTCAAACATGGAAAATAAGTGCCCCTACAACAGGTACAGGAAGTTATACATACAAAATGAGTACCGTTGATGGTTTCTCAATTAGTAGTGATGGAACTATCACGATATCAGCAAAGAAAAAGGGTGGCGTTTATAACCTGCCTGTAACAGTAACTGATAGCAATTCTAAAAAGACCTCAACTAAAACAATAACAATTAGAATTAAACCTGTATTAAATTCCAATGCTTATCAATTAGCATGGGGCGATACTAGTTTAGATATTTATATGCTAGGTTTAAAGGATGGTGCTAAGGCAACATCAAGCGAAGCTACAATGACATTAACTAATGGAAATCTAGTACTTAAAACAACTTTAAACAAAGCCTTTACTGATAATAAAAATCTTAATTTTAAGATAACTGTTGATGGATATGCATGGGATTACAGTGTAAGTCTAACTAAGACAGCAAAAGTGTTAACAGTTCTTTCTCCTACTACAACATTTAATAACGAACAACAAATTCCAATGTTTTATGAAGAAGATCCTGCTTATAGAGGACAAAGTAATTTCTTTAAATGGACAGTTTGTAAAGAAGGGGAAACATGTACTTCAACATCTCAAAAAGATGCTGGTTCATATAAAATAAATCTTTCAACAATATCATCTGCCGGTAAGGAAATAAGAGTTTACGACAAAACTGGTAATAAAGTATCAAGTACAACTATTGATTTCAGAATTTTACCATTTAAGCTAACAAACGAAAATACAAAAGTAAAAGTGAATAACGCAAACGTTACTTATAATGGACAAAGTATCGTTCCTAATTTAACAGTAACTACAACAATTAATGGAAAAGCTGTTACATTAGTGAATCAAAAGGATTATATAATTTCAAGTTCTAATTCAGTTAATGAACATGGAACTTTCAATATTTCTATAAAGGGTATTAGCAATTATCAAGGCGAAGTAGTAAACGCAGGACAAATTACTATTGCTCAAAAGAATGTAGATAACCTAACTTATTCATGGGAAAAAGAAGCTTTCTGGACAGGAAGTGAAATTAAGCCTGCTGTTATTGTTTCTTATAACGGTATTAACTTAATAGAAAATACCGACTATACATTAAAATATGAAAATAATATTAATGTAGGAACAGGCAAGATCACAGTAACAGGTAAGGGCAACTATTCTGGTACAAAAGTTTTAAATTTCAATATTAGACCTAATGAATTTGGAATTACAATTGCTGATGGTTATGCTATTTATACAGGTACTGCTACTACTGGTGGTGCAGATGTTAAGGTTAATAACCATAATTCACCAACTATTAAGTTTGGTACTTCAAACGGCAAGTACGATTTAACTTCAATGCCTAAATTTACTGATGTAGGTAAGCATACAGTTTACTGGCAAGTAAGTGCGAACGGTTTCTCGACTAAGTCTGGAACATTAACAATCGAAATTGTTAAGGATAAAGATGAAATTAAATTAAATAAGAGTTCAGTTGAATTAGTTATGCCAACTAGTCAAAATGTAACATTCACAACCAAGTCTGGTAGTACAGTTAGTTTAACAGGGCAAAAACATACAAAAGTAAGTGTTAGTGGAAATAAGATTACTTTAACACCACTATCTGCTGGTGAAGATGTTATTACTGTAAAAACAACAGGAAATGCAAATTTCGAATCTGCTACTACTACTTTATATGTAAAAGTTAAAAATGGAACCATTAAAGTAACCGCTAGTGATAATAAATTAACTTATGACGGAAATAGCCATTCAATTTCATTAAAATACGATCCAACTGATGCAAAGATTGTTTATTCTTGGGAAGAACAAGGTGTAGAAAAAACTTCAAGCACATTACCAAGCTTTACAAATGCAGGAACATATCTAATTTCATATAGTATTTCAAAAGAATATTATGATTCATATTATGGAACAAATAAACTAATTATTAATGCTAAAAACATTACAGCAGGAATGGTAAGCTTAGATCAAAATGAATTTGTCTTTACTGGTGCTGCAATGAAACCTAATGTAACTGTAAAAGATGGAAACACAACACTTGTAGAAAACAAGGACTATACAGTTAAATATGTAAACAATGTTAACCCAAGTGAAAATGCGCAAGTAATTGTTACGGGTACAGGCAATTATTCTGGTGAAATAACTAAAACATTTAAGATTAAGGCAGCAGAAATTAAATATACTAAACAAAATGGTATAGCAAGCTTTACAGGATATGGAACATTCGGTAAAAACGATGCTTCTGATAAATGTACTGCAACAGGCTGTAAGGCAGAGGTTGTAGTAAGCTATCCTGCAAGTAGCTACACAATAGCATTTAGTAAGACTAAGCCAGTATGTCAAAACGGTTCAGCAACTTGTGCTCCTGAAAACAAAAATTATAATGAAACAACAATGCCTAGATTTAAAAATGTAGGTACTCATACTGTATGGTTTAGAATCACAGCTACTGGACATAAAACTATTGAAGATACATTAACTGTAACTATTAATAAAAAAGTATTTGATGTTCCAACATTATTTGGAGATTATCTATATACTGGTCAAGTTCAATCTCCTTCATGGCTAAATTACAACTCTAAGTTCATGGAAATGAAAGGGGACTTAGAGGCAACTGCCACAGGAACATACACAACAACATTTAGATTAACAGATAAGGTTAATACCGAATGGAAAGACGGTTCAACAACAGATAAACAAGTTCAATGGGAAATTAAGAAAATTAGTATTAAGGACCATGAATTAGTTGTTGATAATGAAATCGCTTATAACGAAGTAAAACAACCATATGTTTCAGAAGGAAAGATTAAGTTTGAAAGAACAGGTTATAACCAAGTGGCATGGGTTGAATCTTGCGAAGATGTAATGAACGATGCTCTTGGAATTGATGATAGAAAATGTAATTACTCTAAATACTCTTTTGTAAAGACTAACGAAAAGACAAAAGAAACTTGTGAAAATAAAGGCGGAGTATGGATTGCCAATACAGGCGTATGTCAAAAGGAAAGATTAAACTATTACGATGTGGGTTCTTCATTCTCAGGAACTTATATTGCTGATTATCTAGGCTACGATACAGAAAAAGTTTATAACTTATATGCAACATGGTCTAAGGTAATGTATAGAGTTGAATACGACTTATGCGATGGTAAGGGTTGCGGTGTTGATCCAGGAAATCCTACTTTTGCTTCATATGATAGCGCTATAAAGGTAACTAACCCAGAAAGAGAAGGGTATCTATTCATGGGATGGGAAATTACTGGAATGGATAAGACACCACACGTTATTGGTGAAGATACAGTAACAGATGAAACATTCACAGTACCAGAAGAATGGATTGGCTTAACACAAGCTGAAAAGGTTGGTCAAACTGTTTCAATGAAAAACCTAACTTCTATTGAAGGTGCTACTGTTAAATTAAAGGCTATCTGGCAACCAATTAAGTACACAATTATATTTGATAACAATAAGCAAACATTTAGAGATGATTTAGGTAATGTTACACAAGCAAATACCTCTGGATACACTCCTAACATGACTAACGTAACTTATGATATTATTAGTGCTTTAAATAAAAATCAATTCACTATGGCTGGTTATAAATTTACCGGTTGGACAACAACAAGAACAGGTAAAGCTCCTAATGGAACTGCTTGTACATTGTATAGTGATGAAACAAAGGGCAAGGAATATATAGGTAAGGATAATCGTTGCTTATCATTCAAAGATGAACAACAATTCCAAAACTTAACAGTTACGGAAGGTGATGTAATTACCTTATATGCTCAATGGGAACGTTTAAATGATGTTAAGTTTACTGTAACATTCTGGAAACAAAATATTACCGATGGCACAGCACATAACAGTACAAACTTCCAAATGGTGGGTATTGAAACTTATCAAGGAACAGCCGATTCATTAATTACATTAAAACCTTATACCTATAAGGGTAAAAATCAAGCAGAACCAAGCGAAGGTAAGTTTGTGAACACTTCGATAAACACTGGTAACAAAGCACATATGACAATTAATAAAAAGTCTGGTGTAACTCCAACATTTGTATCTACTACAAACAACAAGTTAATCGATGACTTCTTCCGTGGATTTACTCTACAAGGAGCAGACGCTAATGAATATGGTGAATATAGAGGAATTAACAATAGAAATGAACATAGCTATATTATTTCACCAAACGGAACTACTAATATTAATGTTTATTACACTAGAAATACTTATAGAATTGTTTATCAAATGAATGGTGGTACAACTTCTAATCCAACAAGTAGAAAATATCAAGTAGCTGTTACATTTAACAATCCTAGCGATAACAATAGCTTAAAGAACGGTAGATCTGATGAAGGTGGAACACACAATTCAGGACAAGCTAATTTTGCTGGATGGTTTGCTAATAGCAATATCACTGTGCAAGTATATGGAATAAATGGTGAAGTCACAACCGACGCAGAAGTATTTGCTAAATGGTTACAATACCGTTATTCAGGTGCTAATGGAAACGAAAGCTCATGGACTTCATGGGGAAGAATTAACGAGTAGAGGGGAAACTCTCTACTCTAATTTAAGGAGAATTTGAATGAAAAAGAAAAAAGCGATAATTATTACACTTACAGGCATTTTATTACTAGGTATCCTTATTTGGTATCTACAAAAGCCAAAAGGAACCAATGATGTAAGACCACCAATCGATACAGGCAAAATAGAAGAGACAAACCTAAAATGGGAAGACATTGTAGATATAGATATATCAGGATTTGAAGGCGATATAGTAGCCAACATAACCTATAAAGAAATACCTGATTTACAAGAAAAAATAAACAAAGAAGAAGCTAAATGGA